>JAABUQ010000844.1_pt1 | contig 70429 bp, 71 predicted proteins | sample 5560001 | NCBI WGS metagenome assembly JAABUQ01 (sample SAMN10711888, study PRJNA513371) | rock metagenome | isolation source: Antarctica rocks | place: Antarctica: Victoria Land, Finger Mt nord | collected 2015-12-18 | reverse complement strand
CACATGTTTCTCTAACGTAATTAAGTATATCATGATGTCGTCCAAGTATGCTATGACAAATATGTCCAAATATTGTCGTAGCGCATTATTGATCATTTCTTGACATGTTGTCGAGACGTTAATAAGTCCAAACGACATTATCATGTATTCGTAAAGTTCATATCGTGTACAAAAAGTTATTTTTCACTCTTTTTCTATCTTCATCCTAATCTAGTTATACGCTTCTCGTAAGTCCAATTTAGTGAAGTACTTAATTTCAAATAGTCGATCTTGAAGCTCGCTAATATTGAATAGTGAATATCGATTCTTGATCGTTATGTCGTTTAGCTTTCGATAATTGACACATAAGCGAAGTTCTTCGTCCTTCTTAAGTGTAAAGAGAATCGAGTATTTTGCTCGTAATTAGGATTTTCTAATAAATTCTTTTTTTTCGTTTTTTGTTAGGTATTTGCGAAGTATTGACAATTCTTTCTTCGATAGAACGTAAATAGATTCAAACGTGAGTTTCTTGTCTAGTTCAAGTTTGATTTCGTGGTCTCACGATTGATGTTTAGGTAGAGCCTTTGTCGTTTTCTCTTTCTAGAATAGGTGCTTCCATTTGTTATATATTCGTGATATGTGTTTTAGCGATTCTTTCGCTTTACTAGATATTTTAAGGTTCTTAGAAGATTCGCAAATTTTTTCACATACTTTGACGTCTTGACTTAGCTAATCTTTGCTAATGCTTATCGAGTCGAACTTAGTGTGCTAATTGTTTTTTTTCAAGAATGCAAGTTCGCATTTTGCGATCGAATTTCGATTTTGTCTCTCATCTATTATCGAACGCTATCGATGCGTAGATTGAATGTGAATTGCGTGATCACATCGCTCAAATCTAAGTACTCGTGTATTTTAGTCAACTTCTAGATTGTGCTATTTCAATCAAGACATTCTTAAAACGATATCGTGAGTGACCATTTCCACTATATTAAAGATTAACTTCTTATGATGTTGCTAAATAGCTATCGATAGTGACTTTGTTTCTTTATTTACTTTTTTATTCTTATCGAGTAACAAGTTTTCATCTACAATTACTAGATTGTAGACGTCAAGCTTCTTTTGAGTAAAATAACCTTCCTTCTTAACAAGAGCTTTGATCATAAAATTATTTGTTGCACTAGAATCGATCATTGCGATAAATCGACGACCATTGACCTTAATTGGTGTGATAAAACATCGTGCGTATGCTATTAAGTTTAATTGCTATTGTTGAGCTAACATATTGCACTCTCTTAATATGTTCTTTATCAAAAGATTTTGACTTTTCCTTGTTCTAATATTGCGACTTTTGCTTCAAGCGTTTGTTTGCGCTAAGCTTTCTTTTGTTGCTAGATTGCTAACTTTGACTTTCTAGAAAATCAATTGACTTCTTCCTTTTCTTCTAGATAAGTTTAGCATAAGTCGTTATAGCAAGTTGTTCAACTAAGAGTCTCGTGTCTCTTTGCTTGCTCTATCTTTTATTAAGATAGATTAACATTGCTTAGTTGTTGCTCAATTTTGTCGAGAATATTCTTTTTTGTATTGGCATCGCTTCCTAGCGTTTTCTCGCATTTATTTACGATTTGATTAATTTATTTTCCCTTCGATGAGCTATCTAAAGCGTCGAGTCGTTTCGTGATTTCTTCTAGCATTTCTTGAAAGTCTTCTCATTCATACTTAGTATCGAAGTTTGTTATTGGGCTATGCGAGTATAACGTTCTTGAATGTTTGTTTCGTCATATTTTTCTAATCGCATTGTTAACTTCTTGCGTAAATGCGAATGTCTTGCTTGATAATGTTTTATCTAGAACTTTCTTCAATTGATTTAGATTTTTTATTAGACAATAGTCGTCGTTCGATCCAATCTTGAAGATGTTCGTCTCTATGTCAATTTGCTCCTTGATGTCGTCCTAGCTATTAAATATCTTTCTTAACATAGCATTGATTTGTCGTGGAATTATTAAATTCTTTGAACGACAATCTCTTGCGAAGTAACTTGATTTGCCACATGAATAGCACGTTTTTGTCTTGTTGCTTTGCTTTTCTCTAGAGTTTTTCTCTTTACAATATTGGATCGAATTTAGTTTCATTGGTGCAGGCTCACGATAGTTTAAGTTGCTATATTTCTAACTAGAACGAGATTCTCTCGAGTAATATTTGATCGTTGATTTAAAGAAGATTCCTGTTCTTTCTTGAAATTAATCGTATCTTTTTTTCATAGCTTTTTTATACAACTTGTCGTCAAAATCGATAGTTACTTCGATGAGGTCGAACATATCGTTAATGCTTTTGTCATCGCGCATAATTTCGTTCTTAAGATTGTTCTTAAGATCTCGTCGAAACATTGTCATAAGTGCGACGTTGTTTCATTCGATAAGATTGACATACTTTTAGAATTTTGTTGCGTACTTTGTTGCAAAGATTCGTTAAATTAGATGCTAAATTACTCTTTTCGCGATTTGTTTTTCGTTAAATGTTTTAAAGATTCTTCGTAGCTCTCTCTTGAAGTTATCGAAGTTCGTGAACATCGCACGAGAGTTTTCGTCATAATTCTCTAGATACTTGCGTAAATTTAACTTGAGCTAGTGTTAAGCTCTTTCCCTAAGAAATGTGAATGCGAAAATCGTTTTCTTGTTCGCTAGAATAGAATAGAAGATAAAGTAGATATTCACTTGCATAAGCTAGTCCTCTAGGTCGATACGATCTTCATGATAGATGTTAGATTTGTTAATTCTAATCTTGTCATCTTCACCAATAGAGGATCGACGTGGTGCTAATGAGCTAGTGCTTGGGATAGAAGCGCGTTGATCTAATATAGACATTCTTAGAGTGTTCAAAGTGTTACGTTGCTATCTAGCGATTCAAGATATTAGAGAGAATTGTGCTTTAGAGAGATTTGTAGACGTCTTTAGGCAATGCAAGCAATCACTTGGTAACAAGGATTTGCAACTTTAGTAGTCGTAACAATAAGTCAAGACTTAAGATAAGTTAAACACGATTTATAAGAAAGTCGTATTTAGAAAATCTATATACTAAAGAAGATTTCTCTTTGTTCGTTTTGCTCGTTCGTCGAGTAGAGCGAACATATCTTGTTCGTCTTGTTCGTTCGTCGAACAAAGCGAACATGCCTTGTTCGTCTTGTTCGTTCGTCGAACAAAGCGAACATGCCTTGCTCGTCTTGTTCGTTCGTCGAGCAAAGCGAACATGCTTTGCTCGTCTTGTTCGTTCGTCGAGTAGAGCGAACATGCAAGCAATCGTATCTCGTACTACGCCTAAGCGTACTTCCTATACTAGTACGTTCCTGCTAGGCTCGTAACACTTAGATCTTCTTTGCAAAATTATATTTAATATTTGACAAGTTCTAATTCTAGAATAAATTCTACTAATATTTAACTCTAACTATTTATAAATAGCGTTACAAGATATAGTGCAATAGCTTCGAGCAATCAACAAGCGCTATAATAGATAGTGTAAACTATCTATAAAGAATAAACGTCAACATTAAAATATAATTTTGCTAGAAAATCTAAGAGCAATATTTAATATTTAAGATAAAAATTAATTACAATAATAAATAAATTTTATTTAAGTAAAAACACACAACAATATTTGTAGATGCGTTCAAGAATAATTTTATAACTTGTGTAAGATAAAGTATTATAACTAGAATAATTGTATTTGCAAATACTATATATACGCTTGTTATATATATTGTGTTAATAATTGCTTATATTTTGTCAATATTTGTTAATCAAAAAGTATTAGAAATTGCAAGATTGCTCTATTGTAAAGTATTACAAGTTGCGAGATTACTTTATTGTAAAGTACTCGAATGCAAATTAAAGTTACGTAAGCGTAATTTGAACTTCAAAAATAACTTTTGTTACTCTTAAATACATTTATTGTTTCTATGTTAATTTATAAAGTATTTAATATATAACAACAATAGCAATTAAGTAAGTTTAAGCACTTGTAAGATCTTCAATTAATCGATTACTCAAATAATAGAATTATAAAAAGCTTCGAATATAAAATATAAAATCTAGTTGAATTTAGAAATTGTATAATAAATATTCGATTTTTCGATTTTTTCGAGAATTACAACTTGAAGACAACAATAAAAGTGCGTCAAATATAATATATATTTAATTCTAACATTATTAAATAAAGTATAGACAAAAGTAGCAAATTAAACAACAATAATACTTACAATAACTATAGTTGACATTGTATTACGCAATAAAGTTAATTAATAATATTCTTAAATTGTAAAAAGACAATTTTGATGCATTTACTAACAAGAAAGTCGATTTTCTCTTAAATTAAATTATGTTGTTCTTAGATTTGTTGCAGAAAAAATTTGAAAATTTGCCATAATATTCTCTATATCGAATTTGAATATGTTTAGATATACTAAAATCTAGTTTAAGCTATTGCGCATAAGCTATCGTCTAGCTTCAACTCTAGTGTCGCCCTAATTTAAGCGAGTATTTAGGGCTGATTTTAGGGTTAAAGGTTTTTCTGCAGGCAGGTCTGAGTACTGAGGCAAGCGGACGCCATTCACTCCAGATTAGGAGCAAGTTGCCCCTTATATAGTCGCCTGAACTGGCTCAACTTGATCTGGATACTGGCGGTCACAGTTTATTATCAGCTATGTACGCAGCTTCCTCTGTCAGAACGTTGCTGTGGAAATGGACGACAAAAGGGGGTTCTAATTGAATTCCTTCTACACCATCAATCTGGAAATGAAGTGGATTTGGCGCTTGAATACGCGTGCCAAGACCTCGGTCTTGGCATAAACATCGCGTCTTCTCAAACCCCCAAGCATCGTTCTGCCGTCCATGCCATTGTGTTCTTCCTCGTTCTTAAAGAGAATGGTTTCTGTGATGGCTTCAAATCCTTCAAATGATGAGCTTCTTACCGAGCACTTCCGCTATACGCCTCTAGTGCGGTCCCCTTACCGCATCGCACCCTCAATACTAACGCGCCCCGCAGTCTCTGATCGACGATATAATCAACGCGGTCAATACCATCATCTACCGTGCCATTGAAGCCGTTGAGACGGGTCTTCTAAATCTCCCGCCTGCTCAGCTCGGCTTTACGAAAGCCACACTTCCCGCACCCTCGACAGGCGCAAAACCGAAGAAGAAAATCGAGGACCAGATCAAGGATGATATGCAAGAGGAGATTGAAAATGGGTGTCATCAGTTGGAGACGCTGCTCGTGGATAGTGCGGACAAGACCTTTGACAAGTTTGAGATCTACACACTGCGCAACATCTTGACGGTAGAGGAGGGGTTGAGTCCGTGGATGCGGTTGGGGCACTATGAGGTGCGCTCTTTCTGTTCCCTTACTCGCTCAGCCGCGTCTCGTCCACTCCGAGCTTCTCGCAGCATGGATCTACGAAGAGAGAAAATCAGATACAGATATCTCGAGCTAATCCCCTCCACAGAATCTCCAACTGCCGCCGCCGCCCAACGCCCCAACCCCGGAATCAATCCTCCTCCTCCGGCACAAGCTCCAAGAAACTCGAAAACTCAACTACGCCCTCCGCCGCCAACACACGTCAAATGCCGCTCTCATCACCCAGCTCCAAACCCTCGTCTCGCCTTCAAACGACCTCTCTCCCTCAAATCTCTCATTCTTGACCTCTCACCCCTCCGCCGCTCCTCTTAATCTCTCCTTCACGCAGGACAATGCGAGCAGCACCCCATTGACCACCCGCGCCGGATTCGCTACGTCACAATTACCGGCGCTGAGGGCACAGCTAGAGGCGTTGAGACCGAAGTTGCAGAGTTTGCAAGGGGTGGTGGAAGGGGTAGATTGGGAGGGAAAGAGGGAGGAGCGACGAGCGTATATAGAAGGGCGGGCCAGGAAGGTAGTGGGGAAGGGTGAAGGAGAGGGTTGGGGAAGGATAGGAAGGGAGGATGTTGAAGGTATTGAGGAAATTGTAAGTGGAGCGCTCCAATAGCGCGGGAAACAAAGATCGTGTGGGGATGGAGTCTGGCGTTCAAGGTGAGCATTCCGATTTGGAGCGGGTGGCGCTAGGTACGGGTCGGGATTGATATGAGATGTAAAGGAAGTGATGTCGAATGCATCACAGGTCGTGATCGAGCGAATGTTTCATGTCCATGGCAAGATATACCCATGCTTTGGCACTCATCCACTCCTGTCGGAAACCGCCGTTGACGACTCGTTGGTGGACAAATCACTCGACAACATTGAAAAAAGGCAATTCATCCGAATGTTACTACCTCTTGGTCTATGAGTTGAGCTTCACATTACAGATTCGAGGAAATGACAATGATCACTTATACTGACGTTGCCCGACGGATGGTGCAAGACACACTGTTGGATGGAACAGAGCCTGTTAGAATCGAGAGGTATATACCTTAGGGAACCAACAAGGCCATTGGAACTTCGAACATCGTTACTTTCCAAGTCTTGCTAACAACGAGACAAGGTCTGTCGCGAAGTACCGAGCGCGAAACGCAGAGAAATGATTCGCTGCTTGGCAGCCTCGTACGATGCGTTACACCTCAATACTGTCCATCTTCAATGTTATTTATTCGCCTCATTACAACATCCATCGTTCAAAATGGCAGATGTAGCGAATACGACAACTGCCTTCTGTACTAATTATGTTCCATGCAATGACAGTCCTCTCTCCATGTCAGCCAACATTGCCGGACTTATTACATTCACGATCGCAATTTCCGCTGCTTTGAGATTCTACGTCTCTGCGTACAACCACGGCATTGAAAGAATAAAACAGCTATTAAGGTTATTGACGATTTCGATGGATGAATGCACACACGCACTCTCAGCTTCCGGAGCATACTTCAACAGTACATCCGCGGAACACGAGGATGACCGTGAGCGAGCAGAAGCTGTGGGGAAAGCGGCCATTGAAGCTACAAATAAACTGAAGAGCCTCCGTACTCTTAAAGCGCGGTTTTCGCCGTTGCATCAACACAAGTGGTCCGTACGAAACTCTCGTGGTATCTTCGCGGCGCTACAATCTGAGCTAAATAAGAAGATTGGCGAGAAGGATGCAGCGATGGATGTACTAAGGCTCAGAGTGAAAAGGTGTGTAGCCGCCCTCCTCTCATGCCTCCTTTCCCCCTCCATGTTTGCCACCGGCGACGAGTGACAATAATGAGATCAAACCACTGAGCTTATCTAACTAGATACGAGCAGTACCAATACCGGCTGCATCGGGAACGTCAAGATGCAATACTCAAAGGAATACACTCAATGCTGGCGAGTCAGTCCGAGTCCATTGGGAAGATTGTTCGGCGCCTGGAAACGATAGAAAGGGATCAATAAGTCTTCGAAGCAGCGTCAAGTTCGATTGAGACCGTGACGCGCGGAGTCGGGACTTCAAGAGAGATGAGACTGCGAATTCTGCGACGCAGACATAGCAGATGAGAAGGCTTGGGTGGGAGAATGCAAAGTCTCGTTCCTCTTCTGACGGTCGCTGCAAAATGGGGTTGATGCGTTGAAAACGTCTGTTCACTTTCACGTCGATATCTACGTTTCCTCTCACGTTCGAATCGGGCAAGTCTCGAGTTTACCTCCCTCAAGCAACCTCCCTCTCAGCATCCAGGAGTGCAGCTCCCCAAGGACGTACCCATAGCGCAATCCACGCACAGCAAAAGTGACCCGCCGCATTCAGATGTCCATTTGATTGGCACCGCCCTACTTTCCCCTATCCTCAGCCCCATCCCCCCTCAACCTTCATCTCAATCTCCACCTCCGCCAGCAACCGCTCTCTGGAGCAGAGCCATAACCTACGCCCTATATCTTCTCATGATACCATCGCCCGATTAGCTACCTCATCCAATTGCGACCTCCAGCGCCATTCTATCTGACAGCCATCTATCCCCAATCAACAACTCCAGCATCAGCGCTGGCTAAGCATGAACACCGCTGCCTAATATGCGCTACATGCTACTGATTCACTTACTAAAGCCTCCTGAGGTGGACAACTTAGCCCACTATATCCGCCGCCGGGCAGCTTCCCATATGCTGCGTGCTCTTCAGACATCTTCAACAAGAGGTGGGCGAGGAGTAGGAACCACAAAAGCAGCGTCTGGGGAAATGCGCCTGGGGAATATAGCTGCTGTTCATTCTCCTGACTTTGAGATCCAGCGGGAGCGAATGCGAGTATGCTATCATAGAAGGTGCACCAGGCGTGCTGAGTTGGGAGCGTGGGGATTACTGGGAGGGAAGGATAATGGTTGCTTGTGTAGTGACTTGGAAAGCAGGAGCGATAGCCTTGTGATGTTTTTCGAAAGAATATAAGAGTATGAGGGGAACTGGGGATACTGGATATGGTTTTTATGTTGTGAGTAGTGGAAAGGGTTTCTTAGTCGTTGTCGAGGAGGAGAGAAGACCCCTCGTATATATGGGAATCAAATATGGATCCGCGATGATACCGTAGCCTCTCTTCTCTTAGGCCGTCGATACCACACCTCCAATTTACCACTCAAAAATTCCACCATTTCTCCAATCACAGCCTAAATACTCATCCCCAACCCCTACGACCAACAGCCAGCTATCCAACGAAGCCATCGAAAGCCCCCTTTCCACCCGCCCAAAGGCCTTCAATTCCGGACTCGTATGAGCGAGGTCTCCACGGACAAAACCTCAACACATCGCAGAAGTCCAATAAAAGTGTTGGGATCGTCATTTTCGTTACGAGTACGATATGTGATAATCAGCGAGGCCGCGGTAGAGAGTTGATGGGCTGTTGAAATGTTGCTCGAAGCGGCTGTTCGTCTGAGGATATTGTTTTTTGCTTGAAGTGTTGATGGTGGGATAGTGGATGCAGCATCGGTAGCTAGCTCATTTCTCTTCGAGGTCCTTGTAGTAGGCGTTGATATCCACCCTCAACGAAATGCCTTTCCAGCTATGGACTCAATTGAGCAGATCAGCCCTTCCGTGATTCCGTCAATGTGTCATTTCCAGAGGATGTGTTGGACGGGCCGGAAGTGAAGTAGAGGGCGCGAGGATAAAAAATGAAGACATAATCAAGTCTGACCTCAATTTTTCCACAACTATCACACCAGGAGGAGCCATAGATCACCGCTCTCATGGATTCACAGGATAGTCTAGTGGAACAGACGGTACATTCACTGGGACGTATCAAGCAGATCGGCAAGGAGAAGGATGATCTGGTTCAGGTAAGCTTGTCCATGGACCTTAACCCTACGGTCACTTGCGATTACTGATCAGTGTGGGAATGCAGCTGCTGAGGAGTGAATTGACAAACAAGGAGAACGTCTTGTCACAGAGCACGGATGACTTGGAGATCGAAAAGTCGGCTCGTCGTGGTTTACAGCAAGAGCTGAAGAAACTGAAGGAGGTAACACCAGCTTCCACAGTAAGTATGTCTTTCACTGCGGTGGAAAGGCGTTACTGATCAAAGATCGATTCAGAGCACAACCAATGTACAGTATTCGTCTTCCTACGTTGCGGTGTTATTTGATGCAAGTTTCAAAGCTTTCCAAGTGAGTGCTCTCTTGCGGCGCTGTGACAGGCGGGTACCTTATTTGGTATACTGATCATCAAATCGGCAAAGTTCCAGCCAAAGTACATCAAGGATCAAGAGAAGGGTGGCAAGGCGGTTGTCCAAGAGCTACTGCATAGAGTTGAAGATTACCTTACAACCATTGGCATCGATTCTAAGACGGCGATAATTCAAATTCGCGCATACGTCGGCGCAGTAGTCCCATCCGAAGCAAACAGCCCACAGATGGGATCCGCACTCGATCCAGAGTTACGACAATTCTTCGGCCAGTTCAACAGGGCTCACGCCTTAGCCGAGATAATCACCTTCGCGAAAGGCATCACCGGGGTCGATGAAAAAGTCTGCGGTAAGTTCAGCGCTCGGAACGACCTTCATGCTCTGGGGCTAGGATACTGACGATCCATCTGTTTTTCTCTTAGGAAGATTGAAGCTTTACATCGCCGATCCGAAATGTGGGCACATCATCCTGGGGGTTTCGCACGATTCGCAGTACCGAAAATTTCTCCAGGATATTGGTATCGATCCGGACTCGTACGATCGCTTGACTTTGCTACAAGGGTGCAATGGAGGATCTACTGCCGATACACTCAGCTCGCAGAAAACCCTCGTTTTAAAAACCGTGTTTGCCTTGGGGTCAGCGGACGCACCTTCTCCCGTGGTCAAGCCAGGTTCTGCGGACCTTCAGTTCGATCGAACTGTTCCAAGTCCAGCTATCGCTCAACAGCAAGCGAATGCGCGGCCAACAACAGACAAGTCTGTGCAGATTCCCGATTTCCAGCCTAGGATATTTCGCATCTGGAATCAGAGTGCAGGCAAGCTGTGTGATAGGGTGCCGAATGTTTCACCTTATGATCGATTCATAACATACCTGAGACACGCAAAATTGTGTCGGAAATCCTACCTCTGGGGAACCTGCAAAGGTCACATTGGGGGTGGAGGAGACTTGTGTCACAACCACCCCCCCTTGAATGATCACCAAAGCGATTGCCTGTTGTTCCTAGCTCGTGCACGTCCCTGCGACACTGTCAGTCTCGGCGGAGAGTGCCATGAACAGCAATGTTTTCACAGACACGATCAGCACAATACTGCTCATGAGGGCGAGTCTCTGGCTACAGCCAGGCCTGAGAGAGGTTCGAAACGTACGATGGATGACCGTCTCGAGACGTCGGATCCACGACGAGTCCGCCATCATGAACCCCAAAGCGGACGTTGACGCGCAGTGTTCAGAACCAGCTTGTATACAAAGACCTGCTGGTTGTGGTGTGCTCGTCAGGCGCTGATAGCTCTTTATTGGTGTGGGCTTGCAACGGGTGGATAGCTGGAGTATCAATAGCATTCAGTATCTTTAGAGCTGCAGATCAAAATGCATTGCCTAAATTTACCAATCCATTTCCTTTCGTACTGGCTATTCAGCGTTCAGGTAAGGAGGGGGATTCATTCTTCGACAACAACGAGGAAACGAGAAGAGTTGAGGAGTTGAAAAAGCAGAATGAAAGGATAATTCAGTGAACGGACAAAAGACTTGACGTATCATTCCACATATGTTTGCCTCGTGTCGATGCAATGATCCCTTTGCAAACACCACCGTGCTATCACTACCCAACATACAACCATCGAAGTCGTGAATGCTGATCAACCCATAGATGCAACCACGCTGTCGGGCCCATATACACTATCATCCCAGCATGTCAGCCTTGCCTTGGAGCTATATCAGCAAAGGATGTGGACCCAAAACCAACCCTGTTAACGCGCAAAGACTGTGCACGACACGAAAGATGTTAGTCAAGGTACGTGTCCACCAATGTGCGTATTGCGGGAATCTGTCAAGCATTTTTCTTGCCAAACAGTGAAAAGAAACTCTTCCTCCTCCCCATTGTCTGCATCGTCTCGGCGTTCCTGTCAAGGGCGCTCTGCTGGATTGGTATTGCCGGAAGCGAGGGGCTTTTAAAGGAGGGGCTTGTAGGCTGTGGACTGGTGACGTTGACGCTGGTCTTGGAATTATTTCGTGTCCGCAGCGACAGATCCTTTGGTTTGACAGATCTCCTCCGACTTTTGGTTCTTCCAATAGCCGTATCCGGCCTGTTATCTTCATCCGAGTTCTTGCTCAAGGCTTCGATTTCTCCCAATATTGTATTGCCATTTGTTGCAAGGTACTCTTCTCCGACACCAACGAAACGCACAATGCCGCGATCGAGGGCCACACCCAGTGAGTCTGTCAAAAAGCTCTGTAGGAGAGCAGCATTACGTTTGTTCGTCGTAGGCTGGATAGCAGAAGGCAGAGCGGTTATGGTAAGAAGATAGGCGGAGTCGAAAGTACCGGCGAACAACAAGCAGGCGGAGTGGCTTAGTGTAATGAAGATCGAGGACATTGGTCTTTGATAACGTTGGGAGAGCTGCTGAGAGAGGTCGTTGAGGAAGACATATTCGTCCTTGATCTAGTAACAGCCAAGTTTCAGCATTCCTAAAATCTGTGCTGATCGAGGTGTGCTGATCAAGGTATTCTGATAAGCTACGTACGATCACGTTGGTCTTAATCTCGGCCGTCAAGACCGAGAACTTGTGCAGCTGCTGTCTTGGTGTCATATTGGGCTCTCGGTAGGCGAAGACTTCGGTATAATATTGGGTGTTCCTTCTCGACGTCGCTTCACCTGCCCTCGAGCTCTCGTTGCGTTTAACCATGTTCATTAAAGAGGCATCTCCTGGAGCGCCCCGATCAACAGTCCGAGCTATTTGCTTCTCCTCGATCAGGTCTGGCAAGTCCGTGATGGCGGTGGGAGCGTAATCGCTCTCGTCATCGAAGGAAAAGTCGGCCTTTGTTGGAGATATGAAACCAACGTCACGCTTGGACACCTTCAGGACAGACCCTGCCCGTCGTGGAAATGCATTGGCCGTCGATGAGTATTCGTCGATTGATGTCCGTGGGGTAGCCGCGCCAGAGCGAATTGGAGCAGGCATGGTGCAAGGTAGGAAGGAAGGTAAGTGCAGACGGCTTGTTTGTCAGATGATGCTGATCAAAACAGCTGATGAGATGCAGTCGAAATGAGAGTCACACAATGCTTGGAAGCTATCATCGCAAAAGTCTGAGAGTGCGGATAGACGATGTTGCAGGATAGCTGCAGCCTTCGTGGAATGCTCGCGTGCCCAGTACAGGGGTCCACAAGCACAGGAAACAAACAGCAGATAAAGGAGAGCAGAGCATAGATAGGGTGTCGAGCCCACTCGCACCCCTCAGGCGGCTTTGAAGCCATTCAGTCAGCCCTCGGCCATGAAGCGGCAGCGGCGTTGAACGCAGGCGCCCGGCGGGAAGTCACCTTCGACGACTTCTAAGTAAGTTCTGGATCGTGGAAAGCGCCAATGCTTTTGGCTAGCTCCCTCAATCCTAGTCTATATCTTCGAAAGGGTATAGTGTCGTTGATCTTTTCCCTTCTGGGCCCACAGCATTGCCTATCTCTCTGGATCCGAGAGATTTCAGGGATGAGCTTATCTACGTCCTCTCAGTGAGTCGTTCTACATGAAGAGGTACCTTTATGCTCTCTCGCATTCCTCCAGCTCGATGAGTATTACAGTGCTTCAGCCCAAGGATCTCAGTTGGTGAGGCGCAATGACGATTCTCGCTTCATGCAAGCCATTTTGCTGCTTGGGGGTTTTCTCTTGGGGTGGAAAGCTGCATCCTTTTTGCTCGTTCGCCTGTTGAGCTTGTCCTCCGCATCTGATCATGCAAGCTTGTTGACGAGTTACGGACGATTAACTTTTTGTGCTACACGAAGTCTCATTCAATACAAGGACGGCAAGATCCAGACAGGCGTGATGTCTGGACACGACTTGTGTGGAACGTCTACCACCACCACCATTCACTGAGAAAGTGGAATGGTACATTCTCTCATGTTAGCCTTGTTTGCGCCTTTCTCAAAGAGCGAATCAGGCCACCTAGAACACTGCCTCCTTCTCCAATACCAATCGGAATTGTTCGGCTACCAACTAAACATTTGTCTCATGCCACATTCAAAAGTCCGAACGGACAGCCTCCACAATGCAAGCAAGCGTGCAACTGCAATGCCTCATCTCAGCTGCGGCCACTCATTGTGTGCTAATCCATACAGAGTCAAGGACTGGTGCATGGCCCCTTTACCTCCTCAAATAAACGTATTGACGGCTTTACGAGGGGCTGAACGACCATCAATGCTGGAAAGGCAAATCATGATAGCATTTGCGTAGCTAGGTCGAAACACTCAACCAGACGGTCCAAGACGATAGTGAGTATGCATCAAGCTCGATGAACCCCTGAGAAGTGCACCGTGTCACCAAATGGGATACCATATAAAAGGAAGACTGCCCGAGGTCGTACGGTCACGGGGTTCCTGCAGCTGTCACTCACATGGCTGACAATAGCGCTACTGAATGCTCATGCGCTCCCATGCTAGTTCCTATAGACAGACACCGAGGCAAATTGAGTGTTTTACTAGCATTGATGGATTCTTCTTGGAAAACCTTTCCCCGCCCGGATGCGCAAGCTGATGTTGTCGAGAGAGTGCATCATGGTGTTACCCCCTACCGGACTTCGGCGGCAGCGATCATGTGTTTGTACCGAGCTCTGACGCTTGGATACCTTCATGGTGGCATTCAGACATGTAATTTAGGTTCCTCATGATAGGGTATGTATTAACTTTCATCCCAATGAAAGTCCCTTGACATCATCGCGCGCGGATGTATGACGTCTACCCCCGCCATCTCATGCGATGGACGACACTTCCTTACATTCATTGTTGTTCAAGTAAAGTAACTTTTGGAGAATCTTTTCCTTCAACTTCTCTCGGCCACACAACTCTTTACAGATCAAGCACACTCACTATGGACGGTGACCAATCAGCAAAGACGATGGAGGAAGGCGCCAACAAAGCAATGCAAGGAAATGATCTGACCAGCGGTATCCACGAAACCGTCAACCAAACCGTACGTGGCCAGGCTCACAAGTGTTCCATATTGTGACTGACGTCGCGATAGCCCGCTGCAGGCGAAAAGTCGACTGGGACTGGCAACAGCATGTTCTCGAAAGATGGAGCCATCGGTTCAATGTTCAATGGTATGCCCGATCCTTCCAATTTCCGATAGCGTCATGTTAACGTCTTTTCCTTTACAGCGGATGGTGCACTTGGCGGCACTGCCCAGAAGGTTGGCGGTCCGCTTGATAAGGGAGGGATGATCGGCAAGAACTTCAATGCCGATGGCAAGATTGGCGGTATGATTCAGGAGAACCTTGCGAACAACAAGAAGTCATGATCGTCACCACCGAGTGAGGAAGTTGTTGTATGGTAGCAGAACATCAAAAATTCTGACGCTCTTCTGACCCATCATTGTCGATGGTGGCCAAACCATTACTTCAGTCTCCGTGGATATACTCCTTGCAGAAGTTGCACCAACTTCTGGGAACATACATCGTCGGATTTGAGCAACCTTATCCTTGTGGTCTGGGGTCATCCTTGCTTCCTTTCCACGCGTCACCCACATCGCCCAAGTCATTCAAAATATAACAAATTCCAGGTTCTGAGATACCACCTGCCAGTGCTGTCTGCTGGAAACGTTGAATAGCCACTTCCCTTGGTAGCCCCGGACTGGACATTACTCGAAGAGTAGCTGCTATGGAGTAATGTAGAAGGGCGCCCAACAGTTATATGTTACCCACCTTGTCCTAGCCTTCGTACATGACCAGTTGTATTGAGCTAGAGATGAAGATGTATGACTTCATGACACAGAATAAAGGTATACAAATTTCTGTGATAATCGAATTCGTTCTGCATAATAAGGCCATGTAGTATTAACAACATTAGCTATTGATTAATGTAGAACTAAGCGATCTCGAAAATCCCTGTCGAGAAGTGATGCGGAAAGGTGATTTTCGTACAAAGTTTTCGGGTATCGTAGGACGTCGCGTGCTAAAGGATGTGACTTTGGATACTCAGCTTCAGACCATTTTACGGACTTCGCATCCAGTCATTAGGGAGCAACCAGATGTCTGGCAGACCTGACAAGGTCGTAACGCATATCGAACTGTCTAATCATGCCTGAATCCTCAAAGTCCGCGCCCAAGCGCAGAGCTACAGCCTTCAAGCCCCCTCGGCCCGCCACCAAATCGACCACTCCCCGGCGCAAGTCAGCTCCATCCAAAGCTGCCATTTTCTCCTCAAGCTCTTCAGAAGACGAGCTCCAATCCTCTGCCGCGCAGCTGTCACCTGTAGCTCCGGTTCCCCCAGACACGCAAGAACCTCCGCCAACCATTCCCCCCAAGCTTCTTACCCGAATACTCCATCACCACTTCAAAGACAGCAATGTTGGGATTGGCAAGGATGCGAATGACTTGGTGGGCAAATACATGGAGACGTTTGTGAGAGAGGCTATAGCAAGAGCAACTTTTGAGCGTACAGAGGCCGATGATGGGGGCTTGGGTGGGGAGTTTCTAGAGGTGAGTGGGCGGTAGGGTAGGTCATCGATGCATTGACGAAGCTGACATGGGTGGTAATGAAAGGTGGAGGATCTGGAGAAGCTAGCGCCTCAGCTGATCCTGGACTTCTGAGATGGGCACGAGACCACCAGAAACCGTGTGCAGGAGCACAATCCACACCACAAAAACCCTGGCTAAAGGCTACAGGCCCTAGCTGTCCTATTCCTGTGGGAGTAGCAGAGCTACCTGAGCTCTCTCGGTTTGGAAGAGGCCTCCAACAGCTCGGCAGGCGCTTGCCATTGGCTCCGTTAGCAGAGCATTTCCCCAATATAGGGATGAGGCCAGAGGAAAGGGACAAGACCCCGTTTTTGCTAGGAGCCTCATACGCTCAAAGCCGGGACCGAAGCTGGCAATGTCCAAAGGCATTTCTAAGAATTACATAGTTGTCATATGAGACGCCATGGCCAGCATAAAAGCCTGGGGTAAGCCGATCCATAACCTGAAACACGGAGTTGTCATCACCACCTTTTTCAAACGCTAAACGCCGCCATAGCTTCGTGTGCTAAAAGTCATTCATGCAAGAAACGAGAGACCTCTTTCCCGCAAATCTTCATCCGGCCGTTGTTGCTACGGTGCAAGAATCCTCAAGTTTCAAGAAGCGTGTCTATGCTACCAGGTCATCGATTCTCTTCGCACTACTTAATGGAGATCTCAATGGCAACAAACCGAGAAATCGAGAATGGACCAGAAATAGAGTTCTTGGATAGTACGTGTACTGCTATAGTGCATTGGCAACCGATAGACGTATCATGAAACACTACTTGTGGCAAGTATATCACACCGCGCTTGGGACATAGTCCGTCTCGAGGCAATCTAAGATCAGTCAAGGCATTCTTCAGCCTCCCATGCCTTCTCAACAAAGGCCTTGTGATCACATATTAGCACCATGCTGCCTCGATTCTTCCTGTATTATTATGTGTGTCATTTCCTGTGCTCTTTCTTTAGGCATATCCTTTGAGTCTTGAGTTTTGTCCTTCAACATCTTTCCTTACGTCTTTCACTTATCATTTGATTACACTTGCGCCGGACGCACCCTTTTATCACCATCAAAGATCCAACATGCATTTCATTGCTTCTTTCATCTCTGCTCTCGTACTTGCAAGCGGTGTCGTGGGTCAATATGGCGGAACTCCTGATATGGGGAGTGGAATGAATGCCCAGCAAAATCAGGGCAATACCGGCGGCAACACAGCAGAAACCGGCATGACGGGAAGCCAGACCATGCAGAACGGCCAGAACGGCCCCAGTTCCAGCATGATGATGCCTCCCTCGAGCACATCCAGCGCCATGTCCGCAACCGGCAGCGTCGCCGTGCACGTCATCAAAGTCTCCGACAAGAACGGCTCCCTGATCTACTCGCCCGCAAGCATCCATGTCCCCGTCGGCGACATGGTGCAATGGCACTTCTACCCCAAGAACCACTCCATCGTGCAAGCCGCCTTCAGCAATCCCTGCACGCCCATCAGCAACGTCATGCCCAACGTGACGACCTTTTTCTCAGGCTACATGCCGGTGAAGGCGACGGATCAGGAGATGCCGGCGCTGACGATGATGGTTAAGGATGCGCTGCCGTTTTGGTATTATTGTAGCCAGGGCAAACATTGTCAGAAGGGCATGGTGGGGGTTATCAACCCGTGAGCTCCTCATCCTTTTCCTTTCCACTGAACGCTGTGACTGACTGACTCTGTGTGATACAGACCTAAAGCCAGCACCGGCAAAACCATCGAAGCATTCGCCCAGAAAGCCATGTCCGCACCACCGAGCACGATCCCTGGCATGATGAACGGAAATACCACCTCCTCCTCCAACGGCCCCACAAGCAGCGGCTCGAGTGCAGCTGGGGGCCAGCCATCAGCGAGCCCTCCAACTCCATCCCCCAGCAGCTTCGCAGGAGCAGCGAACAACCTCATCGCGATGGGAGTCACTACGTTCGTTGGTCTGCTTGTTGCTTGCTTGATGTAAACGTACGGACGGGCTATTACTGCGTGGTTTACAAGATGTACTACCGTTATGGGAGGACTTGCGGAGGGAGCCTATATGTCTATTGGGGCTACCCTAGGAGTTGGTTTTGGCTTGTAGATACTTTAGCTAGAGTAATAACGTAGATAGACCGATCTGAGATCGAGCTTTTAGTCGCGCTTGGGGGTGTCTGGGCGGGATGAATGTCGTTGTCAAAAGGGCTTTGCAACTCCTAATGAAATGGCTACTGAGAGAGTGAAGTCATACATAGGCCCCGCGAAATCGAAGGCTCGTGCTTCGCTGCTTTCACAGCTTCAAGGCTAAATACAAGACCGCAAGCAATGCTTAGTCGGTGGTGGTTTTGGTAGTCGTTTCCACGTTCTTCTTGTTCTACTACACGGACTTTGTTCGTGCGGCGGTGGACAATTGGGCGGGTGATAAAGAGAAAGGCCATTTACTGAAGGTGCTTCTTGGGAAAGGGACTGGCATTACTGGCCGTGTGATGCAGTGTGCTCGCCCGGACACGATTTCCCGAAACTCATCTCGACAGGATGATGATGGACTCGTTAACGAGTGATAATGCTTTGCTCGAGAGACAAACGACTAAAAGCTTACCATTGAGTAGATAAGGCAGAGCCCATCCATCCATCCTTGCATATGGAAAGAGCCGACCGTCCACTTACCCTGGCAACTTCAAGAGTCTACCTTATGATTTACTCAGCATCAAACAATAGATGCTCCTGTAAGCGCCACCAAAGAGTGAAGGTTGGTAGGGGAAATTGGACTAGCGACGAAAATAGACCGCCAAGACCGAAGGTTGGCCCGTGCATTCTCAAGCTCCACTTATTTCGTTGCCTCGCTTCATGTTCGATTTCTATAAGCGCCGTCACGAAAATGTCTCCTGACTGGACCATCCCGCTCTCGCTGCGAGCCAATGGAATGCCGACGTGAAGCTGCTGCGAGTACCGACTTCTTCCCATAGTATGCAAGGTGTTGCCGGTCGAAGATATACCAATCCTCCAGATTGCGCGCGCCTACTGAGCAAGCCATCACCCACATCCTCACCAGAAGCCTATCGCTGATTTGACCATCTGCATGGGCTCCTGTGGATCTGGCCCAGGCGTTTACAATGAGCTGCACAGTCGCCCGTAGTACATAGATTGTAGAGCAAGTACGGCGATACCCCTGGCATATACTATGGGCGGCCGACAAGAGTGGTTGGACAATGGACGGGACGACAGTCTGATATATTTAGTGTTCGGGCCAACAGTAAGAGATTGCTTGCTACCTATATCTCTCTTCATGATCTCGTCATATTTCCATGTTTCAGCAAACGTCTCTCTATTCGCAAGTACCTCCGTTACCCACTGCCGCTGGTTTTAACTCGTCTTGATTCTCCTACTCTGCCACAATGTCGTTCGCACCGCCTCCAACATCTGCTGAGCAGAGTCCCAAAAAACCTCATCTCTCCGTCTTTTCGCTTTCTTTTCGCAGAAATCCTAGCTGCGAGCCACCGGCCTACTCACCGCACGATGTCCTTGCCGATCGATACCAGAGGTTCGCCGGATATCTTCACTGGGCGCGTGTCGCTGTCTCCTTCATCACTCTGGTCGCTGGTGTTGTCATTACTGCTTGCGCCGGAAGCGCCCTAAGTTCATACTCTTCCACGCAGCTCGACTCCCAGTTCATGCTCCCTTTATGGCCCTCGACGGTCGATTTGCGACCTACGCATGCTATCCTTGCATGCGGCATCTTCATCACAGTCTTCAGTCTCACCTATCTTTTGGCCGCCTTGTTACCTACTGTAAGTACCGCCCATGATCCTACTCGTCATGCCCACTGCTAACAGAACCCTCTAGCCTGGCGCAAAACTCCGACTTCTGAACATCCTCTCCACTCCACTTGCCTTCCTCTCTCTCTTCATATCGATTTTCACGACCGCTTACAACTCTTCTATCACGTCGCCTCTCGCTGCAAGCACCGATGCCGGCACCCTTACGTCTTGGACTTGCAGATGGGGTGGTTTCGAAGCTAACGCTCCGAGACATTTTTCCCAGATATGCACCGAAAGCACCGTCGCTCTCGATCTGGTGAACCTTTTGATTGTCGTTGAGTTCTTGGCCGTATTGATGAGTGGTTGGGGCTGGTGGGTTGAAGCAAGAGTCAGGAAGGGGGAATTGGATAAGGGTGGTGCGATAGGAGCCTAGAGAATGACTGGAACCACAACGAAGCTGCTCTCATAACGTCATACCAAAGGACTTCCTGAAGATAGTCCTGGAAGCTGGTGCTGGTCGTGGTAGCTGATACGAGTAACGGCTTAAGGACTCATTGCGATGTCAAAAGTATATAGGTTGATTCATCAATGTATTTGTAATCCATGCATTCGTCGAACAACAGATGTCCGAAATGACCGTCTTCGTTCTTAAAGCAGCATTTTTCACGAATTACTACGCTCATTGTGGCAAATGGAAGTCGCGATGTATTGACCGTTCAGGCATGGCTTGCCCGAAGATTGCCCGCGTGTTCACATGATTTTATTAATTCGACGATCCACACGAAACCTGCGGATAGACCAATCTCTCAGCTCCAAGAATCCGTTCATTGTACCTCCTGTATCCAAGTGCAGGCAGGCTTCTCTGCCGTAGCCTGCGCCAGCGAACCCACTTCCACATCACCTCCCACTGCCACCATACCATCTCCCACAATGCCCTCCGCAACCCTTCCTCTCGATCCCACCCTCACCGACTCCGACACGAATGACTCCGACTTCGCCGCCTCCCTCTCAGTCTCGGACACCGAAGGCTCCTCAAGTGACGAAGATGGCAAAGCCACCAAAAAGCGCAAGAGAGCTGGTGATGATGAGGCGCTGGCTAGTGGCGACGAGGGTATTGTAGAGAGCGGAAAACGGAAGAAGAGGCGGAAGCATAAGAAGGGAAAGGGCAAGTCACGGGATGTTGAGGGGCAGGAAGTGGAAGGGGAGAGCGAAGAAGGTGTAGGAGCGAGACTGAGGAGAAGAAGGGAGGGGAAGGGCGAGAAGTGAGTTGGGCAACCCGAAGGCATATATACACGGAGTGCGCTCTCTATCCAGGAGCCGCTGGGGGTGTCTGTATGTCCGTAGAATCATATATCCTGTGGCATAGCAATGCGCGAGATGCGTAGTCCATGACAAGCCAGCTAACACTCAAACAGAGACCCCCAAAAGCAAGCCACAAGCAGCACCGAAGCCACCACAATCGACGTCGACGCCCTCTGGACCCGCCTCAACAGCACTCCCTCCACGAAACCCACCACGGCCCCAGCACCAGATACCAACCCCCTTAAGAACGGAGAACCCATCCTCAAACCAACCCGCCCTTCTCCCAACGAATCTACACCCATAAAGAGCACCATCCCCGCCCCACCTCCCGACGACATGGTAACCATCAAACGCACCACCACCTTCGCGGGCAGCACCACCACCGAAGCCAAGCTCGTACCCCGCTCCTCCGCCGAAGCCCAGCTCTACCTCTCCTCCCTCTCCAAACCCACCTCTAAAACCCCACCTCTCACCACCACCCCCATCCGCCGCCCTCTAAAGCGTCCCTCCCGCTTCGACCCCCCCTCCCTAACCCCCGCCCCCAATCTCCACAAAGCCACAGCCGCGCTCAAGTCGCTTGTGGAAGTCAAGTCAATTGGGGAATTGAAGGCTGAGCAAGGCAGGAAGCTGAATACGGTGGAGAAGAGCAGGATGGATTGGGCGGGGTATGTGGATCAGGAGAGGTTGGGGGAGGAGCTGGAGAGGGCGGGGAAGGCGAGGGGGGGGTATTTGGAGAGGATGGATTTCTTGGGGAGGAGTGAGATGAGGAGGGAGGAGGGGTGGAGGGAGGGGAGGAGGCGGTAGCGGGGGGCGGGAGGGCGTTTGGCGGTGGGAATGGGGGGATGAGATGCTGCTTCGGGTTACGCACGGATTCACAGGCTTTTCTGTTACGCTCGATTCGAGCATAGCATCAATGGTGTTACACGAATCATCGAAGCGCATGTGACATCTGTCGCCTCGAGGTATTCGCTCTCACATGAATGATTCTTGGTAACAAACGTGGAAATACTCGAGAATCACACTACATATTAAACAAGAACCAAGAGAACAAAAGGATCGAACATACTCTCCCAACACAAAGCCACCCACATCCCACATCCCACTTCCCATATCCCCAAACCTCAAACCTAACAAACTCGACATACTTATCGAGCCACTCACAACTATATAGAAAAAGAAAAGAAGAGACGAAGCAAGATCTCGTAATCCAAGTCTGACACAGCACAGATGTGAATGTGCGAAAAGTAGCGCGGCTGTACTTGACCTGAGCTATGAGTCGTCCTTGGTACGTAACTTCATTGATATTCTGTCGTTGCGCGTTGTTGTGAAGGGGGGTAGTAAATTGGGCAGGTGCTTCGGCTGAGCATACTGCCTCGGAGCTGTGGACGGCGTGAGGATGTTGGTGGTGCGGGAATTGTGGAACGCGTTGGGAATAGCGAGATGGGATGATTGTGGTGGGAGAGGAGGGGATTCAGTGGTTGGGGAAGGATGGTTAAGCACGCCTTTTTGCTAGGGGATAAGAGATTGAATGTTTATATTTGTGGATTCGATGACCGGAGGGAAACCGATGTGCTGAGATGTTGTTGCTGTGGGTAAGCTCCCATTGCTCGAGAGAAGTGAATCGAGAAGAAGTACCCGGCCCTTGAACCTGAAATATGAGAAAAGTCAAAGGGAACAGAAGATGGCTCCGTGGCGGTTCGCGAACTGCATACCTGCCTGGCATAGATGGTCTTTAACGGGAAGAAAAGCCGCCACCTACAGCTCGCTGACTCTGACGAGAATGCGACAAGGCTTCTGGCATATGAGGGTCTGCTGGAGGTTCTTAGGAGTGGTGATGCTATGGAGGTGGAGCAATCACCCTCCCGCCCCGTCACTTCGCCCCCGACCTTACTTAGTAGACGAGAGACGAGGCTCTACCCCCTTGATCTCCGAATTAAACATATACCTACATAGTCTCCTATTAAACACCTACTTCTTAAGGACTTGTCCGTGGCGCAGAGGGCCACTCGCTATCGTCTGGGAGACCCAGCCGGTCCGAGTTGTTGGGCACCAATGGGTACGGTCAAGCTCTTTTGCTTTGTAGGGCCTGGTTCGGAACTGGCTTTGGTCTGCCGTTTTTGGTTCGTGTTGATCTTCCGACGCTCCGGTGACCCTCGCTCAATGTTATTGTCTCTCACTGCCCTCGGGTTAGTCCACCTCGAGCAAGATAGCCCCTATCATACTTCCCCTATTAGATCCGGAAGCAGATGAGCCGCCCAATCCATCTCGTTCCTTATCTCTCGCGTCGAATTCGAACAGTTGCGCTACTGAGGTCGGGTTGCCGCTGTAGCTTGTCAGGATGTGCAGTGGTCTTTTGACGCTTCGCCGCTTTCTCTATGACCGGGGGCGCTGGCTGTGGGGCTTACACCTAAGGTTTCGGATTGCGGTGGCTATGGAGGAGAATCTTCTTGCTTCTAGGGCTCTACTACGTGGGAGTAGTTGGGGTGGGCCTCCATGGCGCCGACGCAAGTAATTTTCGTAACAGTCCTGTCGTAGAAACCGTGCTTGTCCTACGCGTCTCGGTTACGGCGTAGGGAGTCATGGAAATGTACATTTCTCCGTGGTTTTGCCAAAGGTGCACGGGCGGGAAGGTTGTGGTGAGGAAGGCCTTGGTAGTGGGAACAGTCACTGTTCCGATCTGGGATGGTGTCAGCAGCTATGCTCGCTTGTGTAGAGAATGCTGCTTTTATATGAGGTCCGTACGGTTACAGCGGTTGCGATATCTCCTAGTAGCCAGTCCTCGCACACCCTGTTCCGATAAATACTACACCTATTTTCGGTAAATGCACACCTAGTCCTAGGGTTGATTCTTAGAGTTGATCGAATAAAAATTGATCAAATTCGAATAGCGCGAAATCTTCAAATTCTTGTCTCAATTATCTTATATTTTTATTTTATTGTCGTTAGCATAATAATACAATTATTGCTTGTAACAAATAATTTTTTATTTAATGCTCTTGTTAAAGCTATACAAGTATACGCAATAGCAAAAGAATAAGCTATTATTAAGTTGCAATTAAAAGCAAAGTACAAATTCAATATAATAACAAAAGTCGATATAATTTGCGAATATAACAATAGATTATAATACAAATTTAAAATTAAATAGAAGAAAACTACTAGCATTAAATACAATTGTTTGTTCAAAATAATTATCTTGTACAAATAAGATCTAAAGATGTAAACAATAGATATACAAAATACAAAATATAATTATAAGAAGAATAAAATATCAAATATTTTTGCAATAACTTAAAAAAAAACAATATTACTAGAGTATATTAATATTGCAGTTAGATTAAGTAAAATAGTTGCTATCTATTTAGTTGCTTTGCTAATTATTCTTTAATAGATTTAACTTTTTGCGAAATTTTTAGCAAATAATATTTGCAATATTTTAAGTATCTTTTTATTAATTAAAATATTTATAATCTTAAAAAGAAACTTTGTTGCAATTGTTTAGATATATATATTTTTACTTAGACTTTTCTTCGAACTCTATATTGCAATTGCTAGTTTATAAAAATTAATTTAAAAAAGAAAACTAAAAAAATAAAGAAGCTTTTCTTTCTATATAAAGAAATACTAGAAATTTTGTGCAAAAATTTAAAAATACTTATTATAGATTATATATACAAAACAAATAAATATAAAATATTATTGCTTACTATTTGCGAGATTATCTTCTTAAATATAATATTTATTGTTAGACTAGTCGCGCTGACCCGGAAATGTCACGTGCAAATGCCAAGACCCGGGTCAAAAAAAATCGAAGAATCGAATCGCTCAAAGTAGTTTAGTCGATTACTATAAGTAGTTTAGCGCGCTTCGCGCTAAACTACTTTGAGCGATTCGATTCCAAAAAATCGTCACGACCCGATCTTGGCGCCGGGTCGGGTCAGAGGGGTGGTATCATAACCCGGCTCGACGATCAGTCTATTTATTGTTAATTTTGTCTTTTTAGACAAAAAGATTAAAAGTTATTACAACTAGATACTATATTACTTAATATAGTTATATAATAGTTTAGAATTATCTCTTTTTTGCGTTATTGTTATCGATTAAGATCTAACTTTAATAAAAGTTATTAATAATTGTCTTTCTTAATGTTAAGAAGTTAGGCCTAACTGACCAAAAGGCCAACCTTGGCGCCCTGGCAGGCAACCCGGTTCACTAACTCCACTATATGGCGTTCTATCGTAACACTTAACATCTAGAATCTTATAACAAAAAAACAAGTTATATATTGTATTTTCAATATCTATATTGCAATATAACAAAGAATTGCAAAGTCTTCTTTGTAATTAATAAAAAATAAGAGATTTTTTTAATTGTTTAATACGCAATTATTTATACTAATTTTTATATTTTATTTAAGATAGCTTAGCTCTAGTTTGTAATTAATTATTGCAAAAATTATTGCAACAATATTAATTATCTTGTCGATACTTAATTAGAGTCTTAAAGAGATTATTTTTGCAAATAGTAAACTAATAAGTTTAGATACTACAATATTACTATTATTTTTTGTATAAAAAATATATATCGAATCTTAAAGAGCAAATTTAGAGTTTTTTATTAATAGTCTACTAACAGTAGTAAATTGTATAGCAATTATACTTATAAATTAATTAAAGATTTATTGTATTAATCTTGCAAGACAAAGAGAAATATTTTGTATATCTTTTTCTACATAGTATTTCGTAGTGTGATCGTTGGACCGGGTCGGACACATTTTTTTTTGTTCAACCCGAGGATTTGGATAGACTTCTTCGTTCAACCCAAAACTAAATTAATTAATTGCGCTACGCAAACTAGTTCAAATCAAGTAATTCTTTTTTTGTTTAAAAGCACGCTAAATTCTGTACAGAACAACATAATTTTGATAAAATACTTATAAAATACAAGAAAGTTATGAGTTTTTTAATATTTAAGATTTTTTAAAGTTAAGCTTCTCGAGCTCGATTACTTAGCGATTCCCCCGCGAAATCGAGTCCGACGATTAGGCTAGTATTTCGAAATTTAATTAATCGAATTACTTTGTATATTCTTTAAATAATTTTTAATTAATACAAACAATTAAATAAGACAATAACAAAGAATTCTTTGTCTTTATATACAAAGATATTTATTAAAACAATAGAATTATTTTGCAATTATACAATTAAAATTAGAATAAAAAAGATAAATTACAATCTAGAATATATACTAATAAATAATATAAATATGTATTTATATTTTACAAAGTCTTCTAGTTTATTAACAACAAACTTTATATTAAATTTTTTAATAATCGATAAAACAATTGTAAAGTTATTAGAATTAATAAAGATTCTTAATATCGACTTAGATCTAAATTGATTTTTTTTAATATCAACAATATTATACGCAATCTAAAAGCTAACAATTGAGTTTATATTCGTATTTGATTAAACTAATCACAAGAAACCGAAAATATTACGTGAGAGCGTCAAGATTTAGTTTCTCGATTTTTTTTTGGAATCGAATTGCTTAAGATAGTAACTTTTCGACTAAGCTAAACTTATTATAGTAATAAGCTAGCTTCTTTAAGCGATTCGATTTTATTCGATTTCTTGACAATTCAATTCAATTTCAAAGTTGGAATCGAATATCGAATCAACAATCAATCTAGTTTATTTGATAAAATTAATATATTTCTGAAATTTTGCTATATAATCTGTTGTAGAAATTGATAAATTAAGTATTAAATTACTTTTTTTCAATTTGTTTTTTGTTAAATATTTCGAAAATTCTTTAAAGTTCTTTTTTAAAATTGTTAAAGTTTGTAAATATTGCACAAAAATTTTTTGTTATAATATTTCAAATACTTGTATAAATTTAATTTAAGTTAATACTAAACTCTCTCTCTAAAAAATATTAATACAAAAATTGTCTTCTAATTTGCTAAAATAGAATAGAAAATAAAATAAATATCTATCTACATAAATTAGTTCTTTAGATCGATTTAATTTTTATAATAAATATTAGACTTATTAATTTTTATCTTGTTGTTTTTACTAAATATTAATCGATATAATATTATTAAGTTAGTGCTCGAAATAGAGATACGTTAATCTAATACAAATATTCTTAGAATATTTAAAGTATTATGTTAATACTTTTGTTAGAAATCTTAGTAAAAGTTATATTATTAAAAGAATCTATAAACGTCTTTAGACAATACAAGCAATTACTTAATAACAAAAGATTGCAATTTAGTAATTATAACAATAAGTTAAAACTTAAAATAAGTTAAACACAATCTATAAAAAAGTTGTATTCGAAAACTATATATCTTTTTATTATTTAAAATCTAAGATGTTTAAGATATTTAAGATCTTAATTATCTTAATTATCTTAATTATCTTAACTCGAATTTAAGATATTTAAGAGTTGAGTCTTCTTAATTATTTTAATTCTATCAATAGATCTTTTCTTTCTAATTATCTTGTAAAGAGCAATACGCAATAGATAGTATTTATTAGTACGTGTAATGTTAGTTTCCAATAATTAACAAACATGTTATTAGTGTCAAGCTATCGTAGTAACGACTTGACATTGTATAGAGTTTTCTTCTTAAGAATTCTCTTCTAGAATTCTCACGAATTAATGTCTTTGTAAATTGCAATTCTACATATTACGTAATTTCGTCTTTAGTACGTCGATGTAACGACGTTTTATTACACGTTCGTATATAGTTTTATAATATTAATTCGTTTTAATCTTTATGAGCAATTGTTCGACAAAATAATCAATTTGACACGCAATACAAGACGAAATTTGAAGACAAACGAGAAATAAACGATGTTTTAGAGTTTTTAAAACGACGAAAATGCGAATAATTAACTTGCTTTCGACAATATTACGAAAATTGACATTATATTACAAGAAAAAGTTTTGCAAGATAAAGACGCTACATAGTTGTCGCAATTCGACGAAGACATCGATTACAAAAAGCTTTTAGTTAAAAAGAAAGCAAAAAGACGTAGACTTTAGACGAAGCAAAAGCTTCGTATTGCTTAAACAAAAAATAAACTTTTTTTAGAGTTGCTTTGTAAAAACAAAATTAAAGCGACAAATTCGCGTTGTTTACGCGAAGATTACTTCGATAACAAAACTAGCAAATTAGCATTGAAGAAATAGCGCTTCGTTTGTTTTATAAGATCAACTTAGTTAAATTTCTATTACGAAAAGAACTTTAAAAAATAAAAGAATTAAACTCGAAATACAAGAAATTTCTTCGAGATAAATAAAAATTAATTCTTGACGAAGAACTTAAAAATTCGTTGAATTTAGCAATATTTTCGCGATACGTCGACGACGCAATAAAAAAACTATAAGAACAAGCGAACGAACAAAATAAAAAAATAAAATTAAGAATAATTCGCACAATACTTGATTAATTTTTATTGAGAATTTAAAAAATTGTCGTTTCGCTTTCTTTCGCAAATACGAGAAGATCAAACAAAGTTAATTTTAAAGCGTCAACGACTTCGTAATTTATATTAAGACATTAAAAACAAATTTTGACAAATATATTAAACGTTAACAACGTAATTATCTCTTACATCGTTTGAAAAGAAATCTTTGTAAAAAAATCAATAGCATAACTTAAATTTTTGAGACGAGAGACGCTCTTGTTGCGCTAACATAACGCATAAAGAACGTTCTATTCTCTCAATTTAATGTTGAAAACAAAAAATCTTAAATTAAGAATCGTTTTTAAAATCACGCAATAACTTTAGAGAGAATTCGTATAGTCGTAAATTAAAAAAAATTACGTCGACAACTAAGACTTGCGATGTTTTAACAACGAGAAGTTGTTAAGAAAGTACAACAAAGCTTTTCTTGCGTAACTTTGACAAAATTAGTTCGAATGTGCAAGAGAAACGCATTTGTTGCAATTGTAACAAAAAAACATATTTAGAGAGAATGTTTTAAATTTGTTAAAGACAATTCGCAAGTTAATGCAATTAACAACTCTTAAAAAAGCTTTAAAGCAAACGTTTCGAAAACGTCGTTGTTACGTTCTTTCATCGAAGAGATTTTTAACAATTTAAAAAATTAAATAAATTCGCAAGAATTGTAATTGCAATTGCGAATTAAAAATACAAGACAGAGATTCTTTTTGCAAAGTTATTAATATTTGTTGACAAAAAGTAATATAAACAAAGAGATCTTCTTAATAAGAACGCTTATATTAATTGCATTAATAAACGTTTAGCAAAAATATAATATCTAAAAAAGATCGAACAACTCGCAATTGAAGCGAAAGCTTTTACAATTTAGAAGACTTAATTTATAAAATTCTACGTCGTAGAAATTAAGATTCGCGACAATAAAAAATAAAAATATATATTAAAATAAGTTTTCTATGCATTCGATAAAATCGCACACGACATTATTATTAATTTTTCTTAAATAATAAAAGTTAACTTTTACGTCGATTAATATACGTTAACTTGACGCTATTAAGTTACAAAGAATATTATTGTCATTAAGTTTTCAAAGAGTTTTTTGAAATTCGAAAAATAAATTTTGATATTTGTTTTAATTTGTTGCGATTTTAACGTTAAAAAGACGTTAATAGTGTGCGTTATATCTAAAAACATTTAGAACTACGACAATGTCTTTAATTCAAAAAATGCATTTATTTTTTTGAAGTACAAAAAGAAAGATTATAAAATTAATTTGCTTTTTAAAAAAAATTGTTTTATAATTTGTTATACATTTTGTTCGAACAAAAATTAATTGTTTTACGTAATTATCTTTTGAAGAACTTGACTCTAAACAAGATTTGCGAATCAATTAGCTAAATCGAGACATTAATGTTGTTTGTGTCAAAGAGCAATAAAAGTTTAAAATTATGCTTTAATTATCGCAATCTTAATGCGATTATAATTAAGAATTGATGTTCTCTTTCTTTTATAAAGAAAATGTTAAATTGTCTAGTAAGCGTTACGTACTTTACAAAACTAGATTTGAAAAACGCTTATTATCGAATTCGAATTCGTTAAGACAATAAATAAAAGATGATCTTTTAAATACGATATAAACACTACGAATACGTAGTAATGTTGTTTGAATTAACGAACGCATTAACTAATTTCTAGATTTTGATCAACAAAATTTTAAAAAATTTAATAAATTATCTTTGTATAATTTATCTTAATAACATTTTGATCTACTTTAAGACACGAGAAAAGCATTGAAATTGCGTACGTTAAATACTTAATAAATTACGCTTCTACAAACTTTACGCAAAGCTATTCAAATGCTCTTTTATAACAATCTTGATTAAATTTCTAGAATACATTATAAGCAATTATAACGTATTAATAAATTTACGACGAGTCGACTTTATTAAAACATAATTTTAGCTTATTACTTTACGTAAGCTTCAAGTGTTCTTAAGTTTCGCAAACTTTTATCAACAATTTGTAAAATACTATGTAAAAATTACTTAAATTTTGATAAAGCTTTTGAAAAATAGCAAACAAGACAAACCAAACAATTCTTTTATATTTAACAAGAATGTTATTTTGATTTTTCGAAAGCTTATTATAATCTTTACGCAAACGTCTATACTAATTTACTTTAACTTAAAAAATTACATTTGCGTTAAGATAGATGCTTTAAAATTCGCGATTGCAACAATTTTGTCGCAATTAATTTATTTTATAAGTAAAGTTAATTAGATAACGTAACACTTAATAATATTCTATTTAAAAAAAAATTCTCGCGAAAATTTAATATAAGACTTACAATCAAGAGTTGCTTGTTATCGTTATGGACTTCAAGTAATATCGATACTATCTAAAGAGTAGTTACTACTTAATTATTGTATTGACGAATTATAATAATTTACGATATTTTATAAAGATAACGACGCTAAATTGTCGTTAATCTTGATAAGCACTTTCGTTGACAAAATACAACTTCGAAATTAAATATCGCATAGAAAAAACAAATCTAATTAACGAATTCTTTCGACGTTTCGATTACAAGAGCAAATTAAATAATAAAAGTTATCTATTTATGCTTTAGATTAAGTTGAAGAACATTATTATCGTTGCTATTAAAATAACATTAATACTTACGAGAGACGTTTGTTAGACATTAACATTACGCAATAAAAACGTATTTAAGACTTGAATATTAAAAATCGAAAAAAAAATTAATATCGAACTTTTCAATAAAAATGTCTTAAATAAAAAAAATACAATTAATAAATTTAAAGAAGAAGAAATTGCAAACACAATTTAAAACGCAATAATTTAACAATTGCGTCGCAACAACGTTCGCATCGCATACAATAAAAAAAAAAATTTAAAAACTTTCTTATCTTTGTTGTTGTTTAAAATAGAAGAGTTGCAAGAAAAGAATTTTATAACGCTCAAAGTTAAGAAGCAATTAACGTCGCAAATCTTAAATTAAATTTACGCGAAAAAAGACTAGTCAATTTATAGAAAGAAAGTATTCTTTTTTTATGTTATTCTAATTCTTGACGAGACATTATTAAAGAGCAAGTTGCTACGTTTGCATTATAATAACGCTTTAATAAAATACTTTAAAATCAAAAAAATACGCATTCTTATAAGCAAAAAGTTTTATTGATCAAAAATAATTGCGAATATTAATATATATATTAAAGATTGCGACGTTTGTCAACGAAATAAAACTTCGCATTATTGTCTTTATAAGAAGTTGACGTCGCTTTCTATTCTTGCTTAATTATAAATTAAGATTTCGATAAACTTTATAACGAAATTGCTTGTTAATCGTTGTAAAAATAATGTGTTTAACGCAATTCTAATTGTAATTAATTGATATTTTAAAATGTCTTTATACATTCTTGTTAAATCTATATAATTAACAAAAGACTTAATTGATACTTTATTCGAAACAATGTTGCTTGTAGACTAATCGTTGGATTGGATTTTGGTTTCAAAAGTTAAAATCGAAATTCGATTCAAATTTTTAGCGTGAAATCGAATTATCAAGATTGATAAATCAAGCTACTTGATAAGCTCGCTTAAAACGAATTCTTTCGCTTAATTGTTAAGAACTCGAATCTAACGTCATAAAATCAAGTCATATGATAAATTTGGATTTTCGCAATTAGTCTAGTTGCTTGTTTATCTTGAAGTTCGTAAAATTGTTTTCGATTGTAACTTGCTCTTTACTAGTAACTATTAATTCACAATATGTTATTGCATACGCATTAAACAAAAGCTAAGTATCGCTTTTTATTCTTAGATTAATAGATAAATCGAAAGACAAAATTAAACGTTAAAATATTATTTGCGTTGCTATTGCAATTATAAACAAAACAATTAAGATTTGTTGCTAGCTCTAACTTAGTATACTTACAATAGCGCATCGTATACGTTGATTAAAATATTACTTTTTAGATTAATATTCAAATTTGTTGCAAATTTTTGATTCAACTAGAACGACAAAAATTTCTTAAACAATTTTGTCGTTCAAAAGCGAATTTAGTCTTTGTAAGACAAACGCGATCGATTAATAAGTCGTTTATAAATTGCGCAACAAACGTAGATTTGAAATCACAATAAAAAGATTACTTCAAAAATATATTAAGTTAATAACGAAATTATGTTTTCTATCAAAAATCTTTTAGATATTCGTTTAAAAAAGAAATTGTTTTACAAATTTACAAAATCGTTCAAGATTAAGAATATCGTTAACTCGCAAACGTATTGTTTGCGTTTTCTTGTCAAATAACGCATTTATCTTGTCTTTTATGTTTTATTACTAAAATTATATTATCGTAACTCAAACATCGTTGTCTCGAAGAACATAATATTGATTGACAAAAATAAAAAATAAAAAGTAAAAGATATTTTTAATTATAAATCAAAATATAACAAGTCGTAATATTTTGTTCAATAAAAAGAGTTTTTATTATGTAAAAATAATTAAATATTAAGAAACTATTTTGCGAATGCGAGACAAAAGCTCAAGAAATACGATATGCGTAAATCTCTCGAAAAATTAATTGCAAAGACAAAAAAATTAAAACTTTGTATTCGCAAGAAAGATTTCGACGATAAAAAATAAAATTTAATGTTGTTATACACACTTAATGTGATTCTAGCCCCCAATGATCAACGAACACGCCATTAGTGCCAAGTTATCGTAGTGGCGACTTGGCACCGTGCAGAGTTTTCTCCCTGAGGATTCCCTCCCAGAATCCTCACGAATTAATGCCTCTCTGAACTGCAGTCCTACATACTACGTAGTCCTGCCTTTAGTGCGCCGGTGTAGCGACGTCTTGTCACATGTTCGTACACAGCCTTACACTTAAGATACAACAATAACATAGATAATGCGTATAAGTAATGTTATAATTTTCTTAATAATTTAATTGAACATTAGGAATTATAAAAATGCGACATAAAGTGCATTCAAATTTAATTGTTTTTGTTATTTAAATTTTCGTCAATAAAGAGTTCTCGTATGCGTATTATTTGATGCAAGATTTAATATTTTATTTACAATTAATTATGCATATCTTCTTTAATTAATTTTTCAATTGTTGTTGCTTAATTCTCTTCGATAATGCACGAATATTGCAATAATAAATCGTTAATAACAAAAATAAGAAACGCAATCTTTTAGAACGCTATTAGTTTTATTGTCTCAAGTATAATAAAAGCATATCTTGAACGATAATTTTTCGAACATAAATTCTACGTAGAAGTCGCAAAAATATAATGTTCGCGAAAGAATATAAATAAGATTCGATCTTCTAATTGTTAGCTTTTATGTTATTGAACAAGAAAATTGCTTATTTTAAATACTTTTGTTTGATAACAAGCAATTCGACATAATTGAATTAAGCATATTAGTTGTCGAAATAACTATAATATATAAGAGAAATCTTGTCTAGACATTTATAGACTAATTGTTGGTTCAATATTCGATCTTAACTTTGAAATCAAATTGAATTAACAATTTAACTTTAGAAATCGAATTAAAAATCAATTCACTTTTAATTATTTTAAAATTGGATTGAATCGAATTAAGTCGATTTTCGATTCCAATATTAGAAATCGAATCGAATCGCCAAGAATGTCAAGAATACTAAATATAGTATAAATTAAGTTTAAATTTAGATTTTTTATTAATTACTAGATAATGTTTAGTAGTAATGCATTTGTAAAAAGAAAATTCTAATATATTTATTAATTAATTTAAATAGATTAACTATTTCTATTAAATTACTAATTAATTGTTACTAAAAATAATTAAATTTACTAAAAATAATAGTCTTGACAATTTGATTCGATTTTTCGATTCGATTTTCGATTTAACTTTTGAAATCGAATCGAATTGTCAATTTCAACTTTAGAAATCAAATCGTCAAAACTTTCGATTTAATTCGATTTTTTGAATCGAACTCGATTTCTTGAATCGACGCGATTAGTCTAGACATTTACGTCGCTTTTTTCTAGAGAGATTTAATTAATAGAAACAAGACAAATAATGTCGTTCTTAGCGAAGTTATTAAATTACGCAAAATCTACGAATTCGTAAATTTGTCGTCTACAATAGTATCGTTAAATACGAATTTATCGTTCTCGTCTAACTTCTTTAAAGAAAGAGTATCGAGATTTGTTCTATAACGCATTACGTTAAACATTTTTTACTAAATATCGCATAGATAATCTAGCTTGACATTAATGTTAGCTAGAAGATTCTTGTAAATTGAACGCAAAATCAATTTATTTTTTCGTTGTTATGCGTATATAATAATAAGACAACGTTGCATTTGCAAAATAAGCGCAATTTAATCGATTTTAGCATCATTTTTATCAAAGATTCGCATGCTAAACTTTAACAAAATGTTAATTCGTTTAATATATTAAATAACAATAAGAACACATTGACGAATTAAATTAAATATAAAAGTATATAGATAACTTACGATTTTGCGCTTTGAAGCGCAATATTTATAGCGAATATTTTTTCGTTTAATATATTGCATGTCGTTAGATCGCGAAGCAAACAAAAGTTGAAAACGTATTTGATAATTAACATTTTTGTCGATGCAAACGAGACATCGCAAGCAATAGAAACGCGAGAGAGAGAAACGTTGCGTTTGCGCGCGAACAAGAAAAACAAAAAGAATTATTTCGATTAATATTGTTGTTTTTATTAATTTTATTTATAGCAAGATCTCGTTAAAGCATCGCTTACGTAATTGATTCGCTACTACAATAGCAAAAAATCAATAAAAACTTACAATTATTTTTATCGAAAAGAAATTGCGACACGTTAGAATAATTAAAAAAACTTACATTAAATGCGAGATTTGTGCGCAATATTGTCGTTAGCATTAAAACGATTTAAAGAACATCGCATTTATCTATCAATTATAAATCGAGAAGTAATATAAAGAAAAAGAAATTATAATAATGTTGTTAATAAACATTACTTGCGAATTAATCGCACTAATTCAATTAAATTAAACAAAGAAAATCGAGATAATTTATTCAAATAATAAGTTAAGCTAAACTTAAAATTTATAAGATTCAAATAAATTGTAATACATTATTGTCGAATATTTGTCGCGATAACAACGCAACGACATAGCGATTAAAAACGTATTTACGCTTTGAAACAAAAAAACAAAAGATCTTTTCGTTCATCGATTTAAAATCAACACACGATAAGACGCTTAAAACGAGTAGCATAGAGTTTCGCAATAATATACGAGAAGAGTTATTGTCGCCTCTCAACTTTTTCTTGAATGTCTAAGAAAGATAAAGAAAGAGATTAAAAAATTTCTTCTATAGACGCCTTGCGATTCTAACAAGAGAATATATGAACTAGAAAAAAGTTCTAAGAAGAACTCAATAAAAGATCGAAGAAATTGCGCAAATAGAGCGTTGTTATAACATATTAATCTTAAGAATTAAAATTCAAAAGAAGAAGACAATTGTAATGCTAGCTCTCAATAATTAACGAACACGTTATTAGTGTCAAGTTATCGTAGTAACGACTTGACATCGTATAGAGTTTTCTTTCTAAGAATTCTTTTCTAAAAATTTCACGAATTAATGTCTTTGTGAATTGCAATTCTACATACTACATAGTCTCGCCTTTAGTATGTCGATGTAACGACGTCTTGTTATACGTTCGTACACAATCTTATAGTACGCAACTTGTAACATAAAACAAGAAAATAGAAACAAGAAAGATATTATAACTAGAACAAAAAAAATAAAAACAAAGTTTACTAGAAGAAATCTCTTTAGTTTTAAGTATATCGATGCAATTATTAAAGTCTTGCGCAATAGCAAATACGCAATTAAAAGAAATAATAATTGCGACAAGGTTAAACAAAAAAAGTAAAAAGAACTTAAAATTAATATTTTTGCTATAATAAATATAAATATATAGATTTTTAATAAAAATATAAAGAAGATTTACGAAAATAAAAATATAATTATTAAACAAAGAATAAGAAAAGTAGCAACAAAGAAAACAATAATAATTTTTGTAGTTTTTGCAATCTTTGCAATTATCAAAGCAAGTATTAAGAAAATTATATAAATCGATAACAATAACAAATTTGATATAGATAACAATAATAATATTGATTCTAATAATAATTAAATATATAATCAAGATTAAGATAAACAAAAAAAATTATTTGTTTATTATCTAAAACAGATGCAATTTCAAAGATAAATATATACTTTAAGAGATTAATATAATCTCTTAACAAGACGTTTAGATAAGTTTTATTTGAAGCTTTAATAAAGATATAATTAGAGATTAAATAGAGATTAGAGAATATAAAGAATTTGCATGCATTTGAATTAGAAATTGATGCTTTCTTAGACGATATTTTAGATCAATAGGCAATATAAATAATGCGCGAAGAGGTGCGCAAACGATGATTTAATTAAATATCTAATAAATCTATAACATCGATGGGAAAACCCAAGAAACTTGGTGGTATTACACCAAAATGATTGATCTATCCTATTGGGTGTGCATTTACCGAAAATGGGTGTAGTATTTACCGAAACAGGGTGTGCGAGGACTGGCTACCTATCTCTAGGTTACTTTACTTTCAAACATGGGCGGCTAGTGAGGGGGCAATGACAACAGCTGTCTCGAAAGGATAGGTTAGGCTGGGCTTCTTCCCTTAAGGATTATTGTTTTGATGACAGGTCCTCTCCTCGGTTGCGTCGGCTGTTGTCACTATTCGAGGGGGAGACGAAGAGACTTAGTTCTTGGCTTCGATCTACGCCTCTTTGAATTACAGGGCTTTCTCCAGACAGTTTTCGCCATCGTGTTTGCGATAACACCAGGAATGAGAAACAGGACTGAGAAAGGGGATAAACGGTATACTCGAATACTAGGGAGACGAAATTGATGGGCCAGGATTTGTGAGCGGACAGGAAAAAGTCATGCTCGAGAGAGCAGAATAGCGCGGGTGGAGAAAGCCCATAATGGCGTGAAAATGTTCTCGCTCCAAGATTCCTCTTGAACACAACGAGTTATTGAGAAACCACAGACCGTTTTTCGTTGCCGGCCTCGAAGAGCGGCATTTCGTTCTAGGGAGTGAGTATCCCCTTTCAGCTCGTGCTAGCCACTTTCGAGTACTGCATAACCTGTACTTGCGATTGCAAGCTAGACATTGGATACCATATTAAAACTAGTTCACGGAGTCCACCAAATTCTGCTCCACTTGTTCGCGCCAGTTCCGCGGGTAGCTGTAGAAAATACTTCGACGAACCTATGCAGCACGCCCTGTAGTAAGGCATATGCCCTCCTAGTATTTCAAAACCGCGCAGCATAATCCCTTTAACGCATCTTGACTTGCGGCAATTTCGCTCCGAACGCTTCGCCTGCCAGGCTGTTATTTCAATGTCGGGATGCAGACTGAACATTACCTTGGTTATTGGAAAGACGTATATGGGTAGACCGAGCCTTCTTCGATAACATCATCAATGTGGTACACGGTTGGAAAGGTTCTTTCTCTAATGTCCAAAGAGAACCTCTATGACAGCGTGGCCGCCGGTAGCGGCCAGAATGTCAAGTCGTGGAGCTACAAGCCCATTTAGTTATTGACCACTTGTTAGTTCGCGGCACCGGGACTTGCAATGCCCTTGACCTTCTGCATCACGTAGGATGAAGAGTTGTCTTGCTCGATTCCCTTAGGATACGTGTTGAAAGAGAGTTCGCAAGCACTCACGGAGCGAATGACAAGGGTAAAAGTGCTAATTAATGGAATCCGGCCCAGGCTCTCAAAGCTCTATGGCAGGAGATCATGTGAGTGCCACCTTCTCATATCGCATTGGCCTGGTGGATCAGAACCGGAGGGACTTTGAACGCTATGAATTTTTCATGGCAGTCGACGACAGAGATCGCTTTGGGAGGCCCAGAAACAAGTCCCTACACAGCTGCTGGAGACCGGCCAATGAAGAAGTTGCGGAGCACCAGTGACTGCGTTGTCCCCAGTCGACCTTGGTTTCAAGTCCATCGGGTCGGATGTTGTTCGAAGGACATGCTGATCTGCTTGCTAAAACTGGTGGAAGCCGTAAATAGCCCGGGTGGAGCCAAAATACCAGAGAACCCAATAGAATGGAGAAAACCCAATATACATGTAAATACATGCAATTTTCTTTCACCATGTACAGTTGAACGATGGCAAACCTTTGACTCGCGATTAAGCCCCTTATCTCAATATTCAGAATGTGGTTCCCCCCGCAACTTTTGAAAATCGGTTTTTTTTTTCGACACCGAATTGCATATATTACCAATTCCTCAACATCAACGTATCTGCATCACTACAAACTTTTGTAGAGTATTGACAATAGCTTGTATAATAATCTTGATCAAGTTTGAGCACTATAGACACGACCATGTATATCTATTGCTGTCGAGGGACTTTGATCGAGCGCATTTGGGTGGGGCTTGGTGGGGGCTTGGTGGGGCCTTGGAGAGTGTCCAAAACGTGTCGGGACGAAGTTTTGAAAAATGCAATTACACACATAACTGCTGCTTAAGTTGAGTTAAGAAATCAAAACCCCGTAGACGTGTTCTTTTATATAGTGTTTCTATTCAGGATCGATTTGATGTAGAACAATAGCGTTGATGTTGAGGAATTGATGGTATTTGCAATCCGGCGTTGAAAAAAAACCCCGATTTTCAAAAGTTGCGGGGGGGAACCACATTCTGAATATTGAGGTAACCCCTTATCTTAGTCTCGAGCCGGAGTCTAGGCCCGTGGACCCGCCCGCAGAAACACTCCAATATATCTCACTTCACGCGACCTTCTTTTCTTTCCTGCACATACATTGATTGCCTCATCAACCTTCGTGACAAAGAAGAGAACGGTTTTCAAAGAATTTTTGGAAGCTTCTAGCCTTGGAAAATCCATGAAGAATGGGAACCCAAAGCCAGCTCCCCAGCCATGGGCAAGAAAGTTTGGGTTTGAGCCAAATGCCCATGCTCGGGGGGAGCTCAAGGTATCGTCAAGGGGTGATCACGAAGTATACAAGGTAGGTATAATATATGAGTTCAGATGGAGACGCAGATATATCGGCCCTGCGGTACTTGAACCGAACAGCACAGGGATTTGGAGATCCACTGCCTGACGAACAACTACCTCAGCCCTGGGTTTAGCCATCATGGCGGCAGACCAATCCGCCACGATGGAAATTCGATATGATGCTCCGGTAGTATGATGCTAGTGCGGTTCAGGAGCACGCTTCTCAAAGCCTATCAAGGCCAACGCAGCCAAAACTAACGCTGAAACAACGGCGAGGAATGAGGGCACCCCATACAAACAGAGTGGCGAGAAACCATATGCCTGTAAGATTGCCCGAGTGTGCAGCTGGCAAAAAGCTAATCGAAGAGTCCGACCCATAGGCTCCATCCAACTGTTGATCTACACTGAACATTCGGAAGACAACGAAACTGCCTGGGTACCACGTGCATTGCTTCCGTTGGGATTGTGCTGAGCAGCGTCACCACATCAGTTTCTGTTATCTTGGTGACAGGATACTGAAGTACGCCATGACTCCATACAGTATCAAAGCCATCCATGACTTCGAACCATCAACCACCCAGGCGTCATGACCGTTTCATCCGCGGGCTCATTGATATAGTATATCATCAACATTACAGACAAGATGGCCCAAAGACAGAGCTCCTGTGCTGTCTTCGTGGAATGGCGAACGCCGCTGAGCTCGGAGAGATTGTACAGATAATAAAGATCAGACTGGGTAGAAGGAATGGTGAGTTTGAAGATAATTCTCTTACAATTAGCGTCCGGATCTGTCTGCCGTCGACCGCGTGGTCGGTCCCCGACTCCAGCGAGGTAGTGTGGAGTTTTGTCCCTTTCCCAGCCTTGGGGTGCACTTTCCAGGTTTATGAGTGATGCTTGCCCCTTCCTTGTTTTGCATGGCCAACACAATATGTTGTTACCTACAGACAACATCTCCTGAATATCCTAGTGGTCCTTGTCCCTTTCTCCTCCTAGTAGCCTTAAGGTCGACAGACTAAGTGCCTGGAAAGATCAGTGTACTAGGCTTCGACCGTATTGTTATTCGCGTGGTCTCCTGGCGTGTCCCATGAGCGGCCGTATTGCCCAATTCCAATTCTTTACTTTGAACTCGGTTGTTCGTCTCTTTGTACGATGCTCTCGGAATTGAAAAAGCCCATACTAACCGCTACCTTGTCAGGCCACCATAAACCCGTTCATTGCTGAGCAACGCCTGCTTGTTGATAGCCAGTCCGAGTTCTGAAAGCTAGAGCTTGGTCGACCCCTGTCTCGAGGATATTGAACAATACCCTGGTTCTACCTTGACTTAGCTGAATGTGGGCCTTGATCAAAGCAGCTGGCTGTTCATCTCTCTGAGACACGAGCATACGAATTGTAGGCGTGTAACCGTGGGTGCTCCGGACAGGATTGCCATCCAGTTGCTTTGGGTGCAATCAAAAAAAGCTGCAAGTAGAGTCCTGGTTTCCATGAGAATTTGCTTGGCGTCTAATTCGTTGATTCTTCGTAGATCGCTGAATCAGCGAGCTAGCCAAAATGGAAGGCCAGGATCACACTCTGGACTCCAACTCATATCACCCGACAACAGGGCAACTTGCTTCTGCTGATGGCCAAGCTACACTTGCTCAAGACACAGTAGCATCCCAGACAGAGCTAGCTGGTGATACACAACAGATAGCACCAACGGCTCCCCACATCCAGAGATCCAAGAGCCAAACCGACGCGCCCTTAAATATCAGCCAAGCTCATCCTAAGTCAGGACTGCAAACACCTACTCCAGAATCCCACCACCGCACCTCAGTCCCGAAGCCGATAACCTCTCGTCAAGCGAGTCTCCCTCTGCCCCCGAAGCGCTCATTGACTTTCATAGACAGCAAGGTAAGTGTACCTCCACCTAATAAACCGCATCGTCTGACCCACAAAACAAGACCGAAGCTCGACCTACACGAAAGCCACCGTCAAGATTCGCGCGCAGTCAAGATCCACGCCTTCCGTTTTTCTTAGGAAGACATTCCAGTGTGACAGAAAACAGATCAGCGCCACCACTGTTGCCATCATACTCAAGGTCGAGGATTAACAGCCACTTGGATCAAAACCACGATCCAAATATATTCATTGGGACTTCGTCAGATATCAGAGACGCCGCTGTAAGTACTATGCTCCAACCTCGACCCTGATGCTCATTGCTGAACGAGAGACTTAAGTTCCGAAAACAGCCAGTACTTGTACCTCGGCTCATTCAGCAAAGCACTAGGATCTTCATGACTTCAAGCGAGATGTCCATCGATGGTAGCTATACGAGCGTTTCGCCACCAGTGTCACCGCCGGTTGAGGAGCATCAGATGCATCCAGATATCCGTGATCAGACCAGCTTGCAAGACACTGCCGCTGCAATGGAGGCAGCTGCAAACCCACCCCCTGAAAGCGCCACCAGCCCGGAGTCCAGCCAAGTTCCTGGTGGGCCTCTTCCGATGATGGTCGCTGCTCCCAGCCCCGGTTCCGTGCGCTCGAATGCCAATCCCGATGAAGATACAAGCGAGGAATTCCCAATGCGCCCGAAGCGTAGCTGGATGTACAGGATACGGAAGCAGTTAGGGAGATTGTGCAACTGAGTCGCCTGGTGAGGAGAAAGATAAGATCTCAGGAGCTACCGAGACGTCCTTATTAGGCTACATGAGTCATACGACCGCTAGGTAAATCCAATCATCCGCCAACGCTGGCTTTTCAGAGCTCACAAGCCTCATTGACCATCATCACTCATCTGCCACCTTCACCCTTACCATCCGGTATCGCCCATAAGTCCTTCTTCCCTTTAGGCTGACGAGGGTTTACTCGCTCGTCAATACCGTCTAATCCAAGTTCTCTTGCCCATTCTATAGAAACGAAGATGTTCTTCTTTCCCTTCTGTTTTTCAATACCGTACATATGCGTCTTCCTGTAATGTGCGTCCATGTTGTCCGGCCGACCCTTGATTTTGCATTTGCACTTCGGTACTTTGCATATGAATATCTCTCCTTCGCCATGCTTGGACAATACATGGCGGGTTAAGTGCTCAGGGCGCTTGAAGCATGCTCTTTCCCTGCAGAACGGGCAACGATGCTGTGAGCCAGGCTCTCTTTTGACTGGGATCGGTCTTTGAGTTCGTTTGCTTTGCAAGTCCCTAGATGTACTACTGATCTGGGTTCTTATGTACTTCCTCCGTGGACGAGGGCAAGCTATACCGTGAGGAAAGATGGAACAGGCTTCGTCGTCTTCAGAGTCGGAGCTCATTGAGGTGAATGACCTTCCCGAACCGTTTGAATCCAAGGTCTTTGGAGTGGATAACGTGTCACTGAGGTATGCCGAACCCTTGGCCTGGTCCAGCAAGTTTGAGGATTCCCCGAAAGGGGATATATCAAAGGATGGCTTGACGGGTGACACAAATGGATCGCCGAGCATTGGAGGTGGCGTGCTCTCAGTTTTGTATGTTGTCTGTGCTGGCGCAATAGTCTCTGGCAGAGTTGCTGGTTCGGGCTCGATGATGCTATTGTGAGCACAAGTGGCTGGATAGTCTCCGTATGGTCTTCGATCAAAGGTATAATCTTCATACTGGTTGTTGAGAGGTGTAGGTGATAGCAGCCCATTCTCGTCTCCAAAAATCGTGTACGGCGAAATGACCTCTTCATCCGTGTATCTGGGAAACGAAGAACCATCGATACCAGTGGGCGTGCTGAGTCCCAAAGCTATATGTAGCTTCCCAGAAAGGCTGCTCTCCTCGGTGTCCATGGCGAAATTGTTCTCGAGACCTCGTGAGGTAGGTGTGGAGCAGGTGTACGTGCTCTGAGTGCCAATTGCCTGGGAAGAGTACAGATCTTGGTACTTCAGTGGTGTCCTTGGAGTTGGAAAGCGCTGATGCTGAGCAACAGACGAACCAAAGATCGGTACAGGCTTAATAGCGGAAGCCAGAGAGTGTCTCCGCGAGGGTGAGGCAGACGTCGACGATTTAGGGGTGAGATACCCACTGGTGAGGCTGCCGCAAGAGAAGCTCGAGCTTGACGAAGCATACGAATACCCGTATACTGGCTCACGGTACTCGGTGTCGATCCAGCTTTGACCCATGAGCTGGTTCAGATTGACGGTGACGTCCATGCCCATGGGCTCTACCATCGCTCCATCCTGGGCGTCGAATGACAAGGTAGACATTGACTTCTCTAGCTGTCAGCACAGTCGCAGGATTTCGGTGCTCCCGATGGTTACTTACAGTGGCAAGTACTGTATCAGGCTACAAGCTGTAGGCTACAGTGGTCGAATTATCCAGGATTACAGGAACGCACAGATCACCACTGGACCCCATACTTATAACTATTATCTCAGAGTGGAGACAGCTGCAAGCTAGTCTGAGATATTCAGACCCTGGAATGCTCGCAATTTGGTCCCCCATATCAGGACCCCATATTCTGGGGGGCTGTCTGAGGTAGCCCGCCTTGCCGTTTCCTCGAGCTCGGGACGGGACGCGGAACTGTGGAGCATTTCGAGACCCAGGGCTCATGTTGTCTACGAAAGACTCCGAACCGCTGTCGTGGGAAGGCCGGTTCAGCCCACCGGGCGGAGCAGCCGTCAAGTGATTTGGTCCTTTTCCGCCCCCCAAGTACAACGTCACACATGTTTGCGCCAGCTATCTTGCTCGAGAGGTTATAGATTTAGGCTTCATCTGATTTGACTGCGTCTGGCTAAGCTTGACTTAGTTGCAGACGAGGCTTATCACCGTGGCCAGTGAGTGGTCACGCCCTACATGCACGCTGTGTGTCGTGCATAGCATCCCTACACCGTCTGAAACATCCCACCACAAGGAATGCGATCTTAGGTTCCGATTGGCGTCGAAGCATCGCACCTGCGTACCTGGCATTAGGCAGGTCTTGACATTCATGTACGTCCAGCAGAGAAGTCTGCCACCCAGGGCAGATGACAATGTCGATGCAGGCAGCTACTTATCGATACAGAGCTGTGATCTACAGTGCACATCGATCCCGCAGCATGCATCCAGCACAGACTCAACGATCTCGGAACTATAGTCGTTTTCTCCAGGTTAAACGGCAGGTTTTGCCTTTGGAGATCTGGCCCATCCTTTTACGTGCAAGCCATCTCAGCAAGAGCGTTGTAAAGAGTAAAGCGCCAGTTGAATCCTAGTTCAATCAATCGTAAACGTGCGAACTGACAGTTCTCTCCGAAATCAGGGCGGATCGATTAGCCGCGTAGGCTTCTCATACCCACAACAGAGGGTTCCTAACAACCAGCGTACAGAGGATCGTCACCACGACAGACACTTCGGTTTATCACTCTCTCTGGTCACATTTATCGTCCGAGTCCTCACCGCGACTGCTGCTCAACACTGGTGGGTTTACCAAGTCACGGAGAAGGCTATGCGAATGGCATGCATAGCAACCGACCAATCCGAAGCCCTAAAGCGCTTCCCAGTTATAGTTCTATGGTCATGCAGCAGCGATCGTGCAGTCACCATATGCGGCTTCAGACCAAGCAGCGATTGTTGCCTGCGATAGTAGAGGTCACGGCTTATTCACAGGAGACACTTGTCTCCTTCCTTACGGCCTTTGGGTGTCTTTCAGGGACTCTGCCCAAGCTTTATATCCCTCCCGCGGGACATGCATCCGCTGCATCGCAGATTCTTGCAGTAGTGCTTCGCCAAGATGCATCTGCAGGAGTAGCTTGTCAGTCAGCGATATCGGATACCTGTATCCGAGAATTATGACGGTCAAAGCTTTTTCCCTGCGCTACTACCTGCAAATCACTTGACAAGACGCGTTAGGTGTCTTTCCACTGATAGCAGGAGATAGTACGACCTACGGTGGTGGAGGTACGACCTGACGGCACTAGAACACAAGACAGTCCGCATTTGTCACAAAGACCAGTCAAGCGTATTACCTCTCCACTGAGCCAGATCGTCGTTCGGGGCATGTAGAAACAATCAGGTCGTCATGCTATCTGGGACATATCATCCGCTACGGCGTGCGCATTGAGTTCTTCGATCTGTCCAAAGGTGCAAACTTCACAGCCTTAGGTACACACCAATGCGCTGGGTCATGATCACGTTACGCACGTAGTACCTCAGATTTGCGGACTGTTAGGGGATCAGTCCAGGACACTTGAAGGAGCATAGCCAGCCTAGCGGAAGCAGGCTCAATATCATTTTCCGGTATCGTGAAAACATCACATCTCAGATACTGCTCTATTCCGTCGAGCAATATCTTAGCATGGGCTGAGCTACTAGCAGTATTGCAACAGCTCATCCCCCTCACTTCCTCTCCTCTCTTACATTCTGGCTGGCAACGCTCGTGAAAGCCCTGATCGACAAGGGGCAAAGTCTCCCTGGATTAGTACGCCTTGCTTTTTGATGTACGTTCTCTTCGCTCATGGTAATCTCATCTCAGACCCTGCTATGATGATTTTGCGAGCTCTTGTAGCGAGATGGTGCACCTTCTCACTTATTCAACCCTATCATTACTGTGACTGGGATCTCTTCGACATCTCCAGTTGAACCCGTCAATTCAAATGTGTCGGCAATCCCACCATCTGAATTCTTTGAACATTCTAGGTACCATAACGATGATTGCTGAGGTATCTAGTGAATCGGGCGTTCTAATTGGTCCTGAAATCATGGTGGAGGTAGTGCCAAGCCGGAGTAGGATCGGCCCGAATGCCGTCCGTTCAGCGGCAAGCTTAAGATGGCAGATCGCAAGGCTGTGTTCCTTCTCTTAGCGACACCAGTTGTCTCAGTGCTTCAGACCCCGTCGGTTTTCAAAATGCAAGATTTTCCTCCAAAGGTCTGAGTTGGAAAGCGATCATATCTCTGTTTTTAATCTTCGCGAGTGCAATTCAGGGTCCTCTTGACAAAATCTATCAACACCAATCAGAATTATACGTATTAGATTGTATCAATATTGATTTTGTATAAAGATTTATGTTCTTTATAATTCAAGCTATCTAAAATAAAATTTGAGCAAGAAGCGCAAAAGTTGTAAAACTGCAAACATCGAGAGAACTTTAACGATTGTGCTCAATTTTAAAGTTATAGAGTTTGAGCTTGTTTTCTAGTACAATCTAATATAATAACTAAGCTTTTTGATGCTCAACTTTGATCAATTCGCAACGTGTACAGTAATTGCAGCACAACGTATTATAGAAATCTTTCGAACTTTTAAATTATAGCGACATCGAAATAGTTGTTTGTTGTCGAGACTTTGTCAATTATGCGTTGTGAGATGGCAGTTCAAACGGATTGAAAAGATGCACTTTTGTATGTAAACACGAACAAAAAAACTGATGTTTTACGCGTTTTTCGGTTCAGACGTGTGATAAAGATGCTCGAGCCCTGCGACGCTACGGATTATCACCCGGCCCGAGACAAGGCACCAGAGGCGGCAGTTCGGGGGCGCAGCCCATCGATGCTGCTCAATTGACCAGTCATTGGTCAATGCCTTCACGATGTCTGTCAAATCGATCCCTGAGCTTTCGAACTCTGAGTTTCCTGTCAGCATAGTCCCACTGTCGCGTTCGCCCCCGTTGGTTTGGAGAACGTATCATTCCACTTAATGCGCTCTGCTCAGTGAGCAGGTAGTGGCGGAGGCTGCCATCTTCAGTATTACTATGAGAAGATGAAAGAGCGAGATGATGCCGGACTCAGCGCCTAGGAGTGATGTCTTCACGTCAATACTGCGTGTGCTGGAAAGGATCGAGGAGAAGCTCGACGGGCAAGAACAGGGCCCGAATACCTTTGAAAAATTTGCCAGAGGCCCGCGCAGCGCCGAAGCTATTGACCCTATCAGCGAAGTGGACCTAGCCGATCTACCTGAGCTCAATGGATTCGCTTCGCCAGAAAATTCAATTCCCGACATCGCAATCGGCCAGCCACATGAAAAGGCAGAGGTCCCATATAGCGATATGGGTTCCACCTTTCAAGAGACGGATCAGAACGAGGAACTCAAGGAGCTGTTGGTATCATACCTCGGGGACTGTTGGAAGCTACCGGACGATAAGAGGTTGCCCTTAAACCTTGTCAACAGAGCGGTCGATTGGACACATGCTGCACGGGATCCCCAACTTGTAACGTCGTCAATCAGGAAGGATGCTATCAAAAGGGGCCTAGAACGACTGAAAGGCTTTGACATCGACCTTAGATCGCAGCTGGGGAACGATTTCTTCATAATTGATTACTCTCCTAAAAACACCTCTCGGCTCTACAGGTTAGGAGAAAAGGCTGTAGGTTCTGAACTGAGAGTCTCGTTGGGAAAGCCGTCGCATCATCAATGGTCTAGGCTTATGTACGTTATGTTCCTTTGGCCGAATGGCCTCGCATTGATCAATGTATAGTCTGTATCAAGGCATGACGACCGGGCATAGTATCAAACCACGCAGACGTGATCCCCACGATCCGATTCCGTACTTTTGTTGCAATGGCGCTACCGCAGGCTTGTGGAGTCATCTTTCGACTCATCTAGAGCAAAGGCGGAGGGTTGCCACAACGAACCCGTATCTGAATCGTTTGGAAGGCTTTCATACCACGTTCTATGAGATACGTAAGCCCTCCGACGTCAACGAGCTATGGAAACAAGGTCCGCTTTACGACCATCCATTTTGCTGGTCTTTTAGAAAAAGCGCATACACAGTGAGTGACCCTCCCATTTCTTCGATCGGAGCCATTGACGGTGCGCAGCTTTATAGTGCATTTCAAGTGGACGAACTAGATGCCTTCGCCGATCCGGGATTTCGGAGTATGTATCGCCATTGGACGCTCCTTGTACTTGCACCGGACCACTTCTTCAATGAAAATAATCTGTCTTTCCCAACTTATTCACAGACTCCCCAAAAGGTAGAAACCCTTGGGCATTCATTTGGCAGACTTTACTCCGTAGGCGCCGAGATGAATCTTATTGCGCAAGGCCTCGGCAAGATCAGCGAGCGTTGGGCCGAGTTTCATTCATTCTTTGACTTCATCCTCGATGGTAGCGATTCGTTGATGAATCCGTCGGATCATGACAACCTTCTGTTCGACGACGGCGCTTTTTCCAGATCAAGGCGTTACTTCTGGGCTATCGATTGCTTATCGGAATTCGACCTTAGCATCAGCGATAACATAAACCAGTGGGAGCTTTTCAAGCAGGCTCGTGTACTGTCTCTTCTGGCTGTTAATGCTTTGCCGGACCTGGACTACCGTCAATTCAAACAGGCTGAGAAGCAATGCCAGATATTGCAAGTGCAAAGGGAGAACTTTAGACAGAAACTTGCGTCTACGAAGGCTCTGAGGGATGCTGTAAGTTCGTCCGCTGTCTTATATATCCGTATCACGGTGAATTCTACCCTTCTCAGGCGGAGATCCATCAAGACTATGACTCGGTTTCAAAGGTGACTTGACCAAAATTTTGCAACTCAAGTGGGCAATGAGGAGACAACCACAGCCGTGTGCTCACGATTTCAACGTGGGATGTTGCTGACATCTGTGCAGCTGTTTAACGCCAGCGCCGTCATCGAAAGTCGAGCATCTACCCGCCTGGGCGAGAACGTCAAGGTACAGAGCCTTTCTAATTTGCTTGACTTCCACGACTAACAAGTATGCCAAGCTCTTAACCTTTGTAAATATCTTTTTTCTTCCCTTGTCCTTTTGTACAGTAAGTGCCACCATCCCGATTACCGACCACAGACATCAAGGCTGATAACATGTAGTCAATGTGGAGTATCAACGACAAATTCTCGAGTACAGCTCTAATCATCACCATTATCCTCGTCGCGGCCATGACATATCTTTCCATGTTTAATGTCAATAATATGGTTCGTTGGTGGAGCACTTTGTACGGTAACCGGAAGAAGGATGTGGTAAGCGCAATGAAAGCAGACCAAGATGAAGCGTGGAATCAACGAGGCAAAAGGTTCGAGGTCTTCCGTCCTAAACACGAGAACCCGGAGCCATCCGAATGGTACATCACGCTATACACGCTTCTGCGTCCTGCAGTACTTCTAGGATTGGATCGACGAGATGATCGCAATGATCCTCCGGCTGGGACTGCGTATTCCACTTTCAGCTGGACTACTCTGAAGCATGTCTTTCGCAAGCGTCGCCCGACGCCTGAAGCGCCAGGACGATCCGAAGAAGGTTGGGTGCTATAGGACATTCAAGTTTGCCCTTCAGATTCAAATCCGCAATTTCAGCCCCTGCACACCTAATGTGTGGCAAAGCGTAGGTCTTGGTTTGCATGCTTCTTACTGCCAACGGCCAATGGTTTTTCCAGTCACTAGGAGTGAGAGATGCTGCCAAATATCATAAGGATTCAGTGCCAGGATCGAAAGGTCGGATTTCTTCGGAGACCTTCGCTGCCGTCAATATCTCTGTAGCGGAATCGAAGGCGCACCAACCAACCTTAATCGGGCAAACTACGCTACCACAATTTGACAGACCAAGAACACTTTAAATCATACATCTGCTTGCGGAGTCACTCGGTGCGGATTTACATCAATGCAGTCTCGGTTTAGATGGATCTAGATCGACCTGTATGCCGTATGCGAGGCCAGCCATGGCAGCAGACTAGTGGCCGAGTGAGTGAGTGAGTGGGCTTTTGTTTCCTTGAAAACCTTTCATTAAGGTACCTTGGCGCGACCACTGAGAAAGCAGTCGTATTCGTGCCACCTCCGAGATCTCAAAAGTGTACTTATCGGAAGTAGGCATGTAATATATGGCTTGTGGACATGTTCGGTTCCTAGAAAGCACGATGCAGTACTGACGATGTCGTAGTCATGACATTACCTACGGCGTCGCTCGGTGCAGCTGCGTTATAGAATCAAGACAACCTGTTTACATGGCTTCCCATGCCCATGCCCGATTCAGCCGATCCAGCGCTTCGAGTGTGCCTACGGCGAGAAGAGAAGAGGGGCTGCACGCTATACAGAGTCACCCTTCGCTCCTACGGATTCGTAGAGCATCCTTCTTCCCTCTTCTCCTTCCGTTTCCCAGAACTTGACCATCTGATCCGCTACCGCCTTCGACAATCGAAATCATGAAACTGTCACCTCTCCTCTTGGTGGCTGGTGCTGTGGCGTCAACCCCTTCAAGATTTAGAACACAACTCTTCGTTGACAATGCAAGGCCCCCGTGTCCGCTTTGATCTCACCCGGTGGCTGTTGCTCACCTAGACCACAGTTTGACCATCCCACACTCGCCAATCCGACTACTGCCGCCCTTGTGGGTGGCACAGCAGGCGGAGCACTGTACTACAATGCTTTCGCCTACGTGAACACGGTCGAAAGTGGCGCGACTCTGAAAGCTCCTAGCCCGCCGTATGTCGCCGCCAGTGGGCTGACGGTTCAGGCTACGTCGGGCCAGCGTTCTTGGAAGACGATGAACTCGAGGTATGACGTTGTCGACTATCCGAGACATGTCCATGTGCATTGTCACGGGAAGCTCGGCTCATAGGGCTAACAACCCCGTTCAGCGTCGCGTATTTTAATCAACAGAGGATATACTATGCCTGTTCAGTATACGACAACGGCGGCGTTCTAGTGCCAACGACCTGCACGATACAACTCACAGGCATCAAGTACAACACCGGTCTCACGGTCTTGCAAGAGCTGCTGTACAACCCGGCTCTTGTGCCCGCGGGGCAAAGCTTTGCCATAGCGACTTTCCCATCATCGTTCACTAATCTGGTGGAGGTGGATGTCCAGGTGCCATCGGCCGCGGTCGACACCGCGCTCGTTGTGCTCACGTTTGATAACAATGCTTATACCGCGTATCTATAGTCTTGAGGGGTGGACGTACTGGGGACCTTTTTCCTCCAAAGCTACAAGATGCGGTTTATGTTCATGCGCTTGGATTTTCAGAAGACGTCGCTGCTTTGTTTGATTTGGGCTTCAGTGTGTTTCGTTACTTCTTCGCTACTGTGAGTACTCGGCAATTCAACATTGCGGCGTGCAACGACGATGCTTCTGCATGTGATCCCTCATCCGCAGATGCATTCCATCTTCCCTCCTGGCTCCGATCAAACGGGCTTTCGGAGAAGCATCAAAACGCAATTCCAACTCCAAGGTACCTCCCCACGAAATGCAGCAGCAGCACAGCTCCCTTGTTCCTCTCCAATGGATTTCTTCTTCCTTAACTAGCATTGCGCAGCCAGCCACTATCAGAAGTCTGTTTCGCTATGGATTGAGGAAATCCCAGATACTTACTTGATATTTACGACACAACTCCCACAAGCAATCCCGCAGTCCCCATCATCTCGTCACCATCCCGCAGGGACATTGAAGGTAAGACAAAACCACTGCTCGAATTATCAGGACATCTCAATACTCCACTATTCCACATCCAAGCAACCCACACCGCCACCACCCTACTCAACCCTCCAAGTCAACGCGCAGCATCCCCTGCTTCCGTGATTCCAAATCCTCACTCCTCACCTAAAACCAACTACCTAACATCCAACGCAGCTGCTCACGCTCCCAGACCAGCGAGTGTGAACACACATCCCCCCCCCCTCAAACCCCCCTGTATTGCTCAATATCAGCGCTTCCTATATCTCTCCAATCACTTCCTAAAACCAACGCCTACATTGACTTTCGTAGTTTTTGGACTCAGGTGTTGCCTTGCAGATATCAGCTTCCATCATCCTTTCCTGTGGCTTTCTGCATTTCTGCTCGTCTTGTGGTGTGGATATGGCTAGGCCGGGGTGTTTTTTTTAAAGGGTCAATTGAGGTTGGGGTTTGCGGAGGTGGGTTAGCCGATTCCTTGAATTGAGGGGGGGGATTGTAGAAGCTGAGACTGACTAGGCGCTGGCGGATTAAAGGTGGAAGTTTAGAGATGAGAATTTGACCATGATTCGAGTTTGATTCTGCCTTGGACGGTGACTATTCGGTTACAAGGAGCAATAATGGATCACGTCCTTTTCGGCGTGGCTGCTTGCAGCGCTCTCCATCTCGTTTGCTTCAAGGCTCCTTTTTCCGCGCTTTATGGTGCTGTGTAATCAGCTATTCGGAATGACTCTATTCTCGGGATACAGAGGAGCGATTGGGTGCGGAGGCGAAGGATTTCTGAGATCCTCTGAACAGGATATAGATACTTCGAACAAACTCGCACGAACATGGCAGACACGCGAGCTTGTTGATTCCACGGTCCTAGGATAGCACTCAAACTATGATAGGTGTCTCGCTCTTGCCTTACATGACATCGGGAACGAAATGCTGTTTTTAAGCTACGATGCGATGGGAAAAATTCAATTCATAACGGTGGAAGAGGTGAAACCGAAGAAGGTTTAGAAGAGGCTTCGCCTCGTTGACAGACTCCAGGATCGTGGATCGAGACACAAAGATCGAGAGGTTGGTGCTTGAGATTGGGGATCATGAGTTGGTTTCTCTGATGCTTCTCTCATACAAGTAAAGTGATTTGGATGAGGGGTGAGGGAGTGCATGCTCGAGTACATTCAGAAAATTATGATTACAACAAGTAGTTGATTGATGATAGGGACTGAGTTGGCAGCTGGAATGCGAGTAGATGAGGCTCTGAATCTGGGAGTACGTAGCTGGTGACAGAGACTGACTCACAATGTCTGGCTATGAAAGATAGGAGATTCTGCATCTCATAGAGCCGTTCACTCAATTCCAGAAGATACATCATAAAGCACTATCCACGGCTCGAGCCATCACCCATCATAGAGGCCTCAACTACCTCACAGTCTTGAAACTATACAACGAAAATGAGCAGAAGAAGAAGTAGGCGCTGGTGGTGCCGCCAATGCCGCTGGGACTGGCGCCTATCTTCACTCGCCTGCGGGTTTTGCGCCCACAGAAGATGTCACAAGTGCGCGATCGATTCCAGGGAGAGAGGTTGCAGCCAGTGACATTTCGAAAATGAAAAAGAGATCAAGGCGCTGGTGGTGCTGCAACTACGAATTCGACCGGAGGCTGGCTCGGGAAAAGTGCGTGTTTTGCTGCCATGTTCGATGCTGAGACTGCGTGATTCGGTCCGTTGTAGGCTGGAGGGCTGCTCTGAGTGGAGATTGGGTGTCAAGCAAGGGGATTTTGTTGTGAGCTAAGCGTAGAGCAGGACGATATTGACACAGGAATTGGGATCAAAGATTATGAACGGACTGACGATAGGAATGCGAAGGTGAGGGATGGATGAGCGTACTACGGAGTGAGTGCCAGGGCGTCGTCTAGGGATTGACGGACTTGGAAAGAAAGGTACATCTGGTTCTAAACTTTGTGCCTTTATCAAGGGTGCTGTATGGTGACTGAGTGAAGGGCGTAAAGCTTTGTCGAACTCGACTTCTCGTTGGCCACGCTTTCATTCTGCTGTAAGCCTCCCTTGATTCTCGTCGTTGCCGGTTAGTGATTCGGTTTCGTCGCCTTGATTGGTCCCCAGCTAGCCATCCCAGGAGGCTCTATGGCGACGGACGGAATTCTGTCGAAACGAGCTGTCAAGGCTCCTTACCGCGCGAGACTAGGAAAGGATGCGAACGAGTAGCTTGGGGCTGTCTCGATGAAAATCCAATTTCAAGAGAAACGTCTTCTCGAAACTCACTCGGGCGCTTGAATTTCGAGTTTCAGCTATAGGATGTACTGGTAATGAGACAGGATATATGACCATGCTCTGTATATCTAACAGCGACTTTATTAAGGCGGTATTATCTATGTAGGCGGAAGCGATTTGGAAATTTGTGACTCTACATCGGAGTCTCATATAAAAACAGGAACGTCGTTTTCGACAACAGATGAATACCTACCTAAGAGAGACAGCAGCTCAAGCACATGGGCATATAACGTTGAGCACAACCGATCTATAGATTTGGAAGGTAGCATTACCGTATTTCGACCATCAAGAAAATGCTCATTACGAGGAGCAGGTGCAACCAAAAAAATGAGCTCGAAAAGGACAGCCAGTGCGTTACTATCTAAGTGGAAGTCTACCATTGACATATTCACCAAAGCCACCAAGGTAGATTCTCGAATGGCTTCAGATCGTCAACATTCCATGTGGCTCCGCCTGATGTATTCTTTGAGAGGATGCACTTTCGCATGCAGCAATATTGGGACCGCTCGTTCAGGCTCTGTAGAGTACCCTAGTCGTACATAATGTTCTTGTTCCTTGTGACTCAACAGCTGAGATTAGTGTCATAGCTCTTTGATCTCGATTCCAGGTTGTGGAAAATGCAAAGGCTTCGCTTCCATGAAGGTTGAAGCATTCATATTTTTTTTCGGAAATCGGTCCTGGTTTGCAGCTGCATTCATCTGTAAAAGTCATCTGAAATGAGCCTAGGCGAGTTGATCGTTCGTCGCTGAAGAGGATGAAGACCACCTACTTTGTTAACACACGTTTGCCAGCTCATCTGGTGACAATTGTATTCCTGGGCCTGGGGAGATATCCTTCGCGTGACACTGAACGCTTAATTTCAAAGGTCCCCGTTCCCTTAAAAGATAGATCCAGACTCGCACTAGGACAGCCCTTCGATGAGCTTGAAGGAAAATCCGTCTTCAATCCGGTCTACCCAGAGGTAGGACTGTTCCTTGCGAACTTTCTTCGCTTTTTTAGAGACTTCTCCTTGACTAGCGGCATCATGGCAAAGGATGCGGCTGACGCTAGGACCGAAACGATCAACGCCGATGCTTCAGTTTTCTAGAAGCTTTTTTCCAAGGATTCTAAGAACGAGATTGAGAGGTTTCAAAGGTCCGACGAAAGGCACAAGGAAGCTGATGGGAGGGAGGAACTTGGACGCAAGACAGAGAAATCACAGAACTAGTCCGTCTATGCGATCGACAAGAGCTTTTGCTGCGACCCATAGATCGACCGCTGAGCTACCAGACAAAAAGCCAGTGCACGTAGCCAGGGTCCTCGGTTTCGGAGCCGATGGAGTCTTGGAAGTTATCGGTTTCGTGTTCAGCAAGATCAAAGAGCTGATCGGGTCTGGGGACAACTTGATAAGCGGCAGCTGGGATAAGCTGACAGCGGCACACGATGCTGAGAAAATCTCATTTGACAATTCATCGTAGCTATCTTTAAAGGTCATCATAGTGGTTGACGTTATACAGCCTTCCAGAAGCGAGAGTGTTCTGTGCGAAGGCTCGATCACATGCTAACTTGCCTTGCTCCTCAGAGAAGCGGCCATAATGGTCGACACGACCTGCGGATTCGTGAGCACGTGCTCCGACGATTCCATGGTTTGAGGTCAGATACGACGGGACCAGATCTCTGTACACCATTACCAAGGAAGACGCATCATCAGAGAGCCTTTCACGACTCTCAAGCGTGTAGCGCAACTTGGTCGAAATCCAATGGACATCTTCGAATAGATACACTCGATTTAGCGCTCACATAGACTGCTTGAGATGATCCCGAAGGATTTGCTTAGCAGCTCGTAAGATGATGGCCGAGAAATGCAAAGAGAGCCACTTGGGTCCATTAAATAGCAGATGACCATCGCGTGAGCCGTATTTCTTCTGACTGTGAACGTCGACTAAACGTCGTGATCGTCCTACTCACTTGTCGCGCTATGTTGTCAACCATGTTTCATCTCGAAAGCAGCCCGGGGGCGGAGCACTAGCGTGCCACTAGCGTGCCTTATATTGCGGTGTGCCTTGCTGCGGTTTTGGAGGATTTAATTCATTCTAGAAGGACAACACAGCCTGCGCAATTCATCCTGCCGTCTATAAATGCGTCTTTTGCGTCACCATTCGAGGCGATGGGGTCTCGTGACTATCTCCTTTCCGCATACATATTCTCCTTGTTCAGCAGCCCCGAACGAATGCATCAATAAACCTCTTCCTCGAAAACCAAACATTCTGACCAACAGAGCCACAAACCTACCTAAAATCACTCCTCCTTCTCACATCAATCACCATGTATCTCCTCCCGCGCGAAGCTCTCGACCGTCGCTCCAGCCCTCCTAATCCCATCAACCCTATCATCATAATCGGACCCGTCCTCTTCTTCCTCTTCGTCAGTGGCATCATCATCGGCGTCATCATCAGATCTCGACGTTTAAAGGCTAGGGGTCCATACAAATACCACCAAAGCCAATGGCACGGTCAGGGTCCGTCCCATCATGTGCGGAGTGGCGGCGGCCATTTTGGTCACCATCGCCATCATCACTATGGCGGCCATGCAGGCTATGCAGGCGATGGAGGCGCCGGCGCCTATTACGGCGGTGCTGCAGGTGCTTGGGGGGGTGGTGGGTATAGCACTTCAGGAGGCGATGGGGGAGGTGGTGGATTTAGCTCTTCAGGAGGCGATGGGGGAGGTGGTGGGTTTAGCTCTTCAGGAGGAGGCGGGGGAGGTGGTGGGTGTAGCACTTCGGGCGGTGGCGGGGGAGGTGCTGGAGGATGCTGAACGCGATACGTACATGAAGAGACGGAAGAACTAAGTCTCAGCCGTAAAGATCACGAATATTGAAGCCCTCCTGAGGAACACCAATCAAAAGGCGCTCATCACGGATACCGTCGTCAAGAAGCTCGTCATTTAGCTCTGCTAGCGGCTTGAATGAGAGTCTTTTGACATTCGCTTCTATCTCTGCACATTCAGTCCACTTTGGAAGAGGCGGTCCTCGTGGTCGGAGCACCTCTAGCTCTGCCAGATCAGCAGAGACCGTTTAACCTCATGTTGGAGGGGTGGACTCAATTGCTTCATTGAAGCTGTATGCAACAGGCCTAATGACCTTTAGCTGGATGTGTGAGTTCATATCCAGCGTCTGTTGGCGGCTAGTTGGATGCTAACCTGTAATCTGTAGAGGTGCTCGTTGACAGTTCCAATCGCTTGCGTTGCCCACGAGGCGGACAAACTCGATATGTGGAACTGTTGAGTATTCCTATCTTTGACGATCTATGTAGCCGCTCGAAAGAGAGAGCACTCTCAAAAGAATAAGGCAACATCCATTTCTGTAGCCCATTTTCTTATCCATGAAGTACTTGATTTCCTCTCAAGTGTGCCCTGAAAGCAGCCCTGACACGGAACACTAGCGTGACCTTGCCGTGTCATAGTGTGCTGTGCGCCTTGAATGCAGCCTGCGTAACCCATCATGCCATCTGAAGTAAGTGCGATTCTTGTGTCGTAAAAGGTAAGCAGAGCCAAGGGAGCTTTGGCATCTATCTCCTTCGTCTATATATCGCTCCGTCGAGCAGTCCCGAACGGTTGCAACAATATTTCTCTACCTTAATCGCTCAACAAACGGAGCCACAGGCCTATCTGTCCTCGCTTTTCATTTTGAAGCCTACTGTCATGTCATGTATCTCTTGTCGTGCGAAGACTGCGACCACCTCTCGACCAACTCTCTCCACTCTCTCATCATAGTCATATCCATCGCCGGCTCCCTCTTGCTCCTATCTATTATCGTCGCTATCATTATCAGCTCTCGACGTCGAAGGTCGGCAACTCCTGATAGACCTTACCAGGGGCAATGGCACAGTCAGTATCCGTTCCTTAATGTGAGGGGTGGAGGCGGCCATGTTGAAGACCCTCGGCATTATCACACCGGCGGTCATGCAGGCTTTCCAGGCGATGGAAGCATCCGTCTTCATACTTATAATGTTCCTGAACGTAGAGGCGGTGATCACGGCGCTGGTGCAGTTGCTTCGGGTGGTGGGGGTGCCGGCGCAGGTGCTTCGTTTGGAGGTGGGTGTAGCGGCGGTGGAGGCTGCTAATTGCCATCCTTGAATGAAGATGAATGAACGCGGAGACGTCGTTCAAAGGAACCAAAGATGGAATCAATGTAGGGAAATGCCAATCAACGGACGCCCAGCCAGGACATCGAGGTCAAAAGTTGGTCACATGGTATTACCAGCGTGCTGAATTGGAAGTCTTACGATTCCTGCAAGAATGGAGCTATTGTAGAACGACCCTCTTAATCCATGCGTTCGGAAGGCTGCTAGATCCATGGCAAAACTTGGACCTCGAGTGACGCCTTCAGCATTCGTAGCGAAGCAGCGTGTTGAAGACAGAAGATTGAGAGGTGGGCTCAATCCTGATCCCCTAGCATAGATAGCAAGGATGCTGATCTATGTCGATTTTTTGCTCATAAGTAGCCCCTTCCGCTTGCGCCGCTGTGCGTACAGCGACGTTTGCCCTCTCGATAAAGCACAAGGAATGCAAGTTGTGAAACTTCGAGAGATCTTATCGATGAGGGATCTCAGGATCTCCAACAGAGATATAAAGTTCGCCAAATACATAAGCAAGTGATGCAGAATAAGAAGACCGATTCGAAGACACCCTGGTGCAGAATCACCCCTCTCATAATAATTAAGTACTTCGAAGTAGAGGGGAAGCTTCGTCCGAAGCAACTGCACCACGCTGCTCTGCAACAAGCTGTACTCTGATGCTTGATCTTTGTTGCAGTATCAGCTAAGGAAATGCTCTCCTAAGGCATTCGATTCCTGAAATGTTTGATAACTCAAACTCCTGCATCTTGAAGACCTACCTTGCTGCTTGAACCGTAAGTATCGAAGCTCGCTCTAACTATAACACCCTGTCGTGATCAACAACGCCAAGACTTAGCTGCGAAATCTGCGAGTTTATGACGAAGAAGTAGAGACTACGAGTGAATGAAACCAAAGTACAGGGCATGCCCTGACATGGAAAGGCATCACACAGACATTTCAACTCGAAATTATATGAAATCTATTATTGGGAAAGTAGAGTAGACCACAGCCAGACACTCTACTCACTGTAGATGGGCTCGTAATGTCATACTTTAAGCAGTGGACGTACCATGACCTTCTTTGAATCATGGTGTATCCTTGGAGCGATTCCATTGTTCGCGTTTTCAAGAGCCGGCGATAGTGATTCAGAAATCATTGTACGAAAAAAATTACATGATTGTCTTTAGGCAAAGTACTGGAGATGATCTGGAATGCTTTGAGATTGAAGACACGATGGCATTGAAGAGAGTTGTGATTGAGCGATTTCGCTCAGGGTCACGTGCTCAACATCGAACCCTGAAACGTACCCCTAGGTAAAAACGGCATCACCACAGGGCGCAGCTCATCGCAAATCTCTGCCCAAGAGCTGACTTGCAATTCTGGGTGCAGGACGAAGGATGCAGCCTACGTCTGCGCGACCTCAGCAGCTGCCTCCGCGCGAGCTTGCATACCCTCATCCTTAAAGCGGGCCACCACCATGTACCACCTCGCCAAAGCCATCTACACCTACGCAACCAGCAAAGAAGGTATACCCAGCGCTTCCAATCTCTTCGCCCCATTAATTCCCAATTGATAGCCGTGCAGAATACTCCATCCTCCTCCTCGGCCTCGACAACGCCGGCAAGACCACCCTCCTCTCCTCCATCAAATCCCTCTACCTCCCCTCCGCCCCCCCCACCGCCCAAAAAACCGTCCCCACCGTCGGCCAAAACGTCTCGACCATCGATCTCGGCGACGTGTATCTCAAGATCTGGGACGTAGGCGGGCAGCACAGTCTACGGCGACTATGGCAGAGCTACTACGAGAGCTGCCACGCGGTTGTGTTTGTGGTTGATAGCAGCGATGTTGGGGATGGGGAGCTCGATGACTTGGGTGTGCACGCTGTGGATGGGGAGGGTGAACAGGATTTGGGGCGATTGCAGGAATGTAGGCTGGTGCTGGAGTCGGTGCTGGGGTCGGAGGCGACGCAGGGGGTGCCGGTGTTGGTGTTGGCGAATAAGCAGGATCGGGAGGATTGTGTGGAGACGGTAAAGATTAAGGAGGGGCTGGTGAGGAGGGTGTTTGAGGGGGAGAAGGGAGGGGGCGTGAGGGATAGTAGGGTGTTGCCTGTTAGTGCGTTGAAGGGAACGGGGGTGAGGGAGGCGGTGGAGTGGGTTAGGAGTAGGGTCAAGTGGAATAAGGAGGGGAGGCCGCCGGTTATGCGGTAGGAGGGTAGATGGTTCAGTGATTGATATCGTTGTATTATGTATTGTACGCAATGAGTACAAAGCAATACTGCTTCTTGGGGGCGTTAAATGCTTCGATGTATCTCATAACATGGAACTAGTTCTCTGTTACAGAATCTATTCTGGTGGACATTTCAAAGCAACGGTTACATTCAAAGCAACGGATACTGCAGAGAATCCTTGATATAGCTCGTACATTGTCCGAATTGTTGGTGCTTCATGACGTGTTTAGCGTTGACAGAGCAGGCTCCGCAAACGGTTTGTAAACGCTGGAGACTGGTTGAGACTGGTTTGAACCACCACGAAGCAGAACTGTAAAATCGTTCAATCGCCAAGCGGTCGACTTAGTAAATCGATATAGAGCAGCTAAACACAAAAGGAGTGCGGATTGAGATAGCCTTAAGGTGCACCTACTTGTAATATCAACTCTGGTCTCAAGAATTACTTGCCTGGTACCGGTCGTTTCCCGAGGGGAACAGTGATAAATTCAGTTTAAGCAAGAACTTATATGGTTCGGTTATCGTATCAGATTGCTCACCTTGTCAATTTCACGTTGAAACTATTTATCTACCCAGCCAACTTCGCTTTATCGTAAGCTCTACCTTCACAACACTGGCATCATCTCAAACCTTAGGACACCAAAACGAGAGGGTTTGGGGCATCTAGTCTTGACTGAGCAAAATATCAAGACTTGCTGATGTTGAATACAAGTGGCAGAGGAGGATATAGCGTGAACAATAGTTTCGGAGGTACTCCATAGTCCTGTGGTAGCGTATTAGCGTGGTGATAATGCAAACACAAGGGACTAGCGTTAGCGGCGCTGAAATCTCCAGAGGCGCATTTACAGACGCGGGGAAAACACCCGCTCTAGCACACAAACGATGGTTGGTGATCTCTGTGCTAATGCGGTTGATTGCATACTTTACTGCTCTGATGGAACACGATGACACCCAGCGCGGGACCAGACTTGACATGAAAAGATAGGTGCGGTGGATCAGTGATGATTTGGGGTCCATTCATCTGACGATGGGAAGGGTCAATTAAGAGATCCGCGAGGTAGAGATCTCGAGGGTAGAGATATCGTAGATAGCCGAAAGGGATGGCGCAAAAGTATAAACCCCTGTCTTGTGTCTCCCCGTAACACGCTTGTGGTTGGACAGAGATTGGACTCGGCGTGCAAGGCCCCGATTTCAGCAACGCAAGCAGCCTTGCAGCTTGCGTGAAGACCAAAATCAGAGGCTCTGTTTCCAAAATCGTTGCTGCTGTGGTCTCAATGGATCCGGATCGAATCCGCGTCATAGGTTGTAGTACCCACCAAAATCGGGCTTCTCACGAGATCTCCGGATCTTTCAAGATATACCGCTGATGCCGTTATCGTTCAACATCGATGCTGTGCAAAGTATCACCGCACACCGCTCTCGGTTGCTACCGGGGAGGATTCTTCATACCTTAAGGTATGCAGCCCGCGTAGCTGCATGACAATCGAGGCCAACGGTACGGCATGTGAAAGAATCTCGGAGCGTTACCAACCAGATTATTCCTTTGCCGATGGCCAACGATATTTGGCAACGGTCGAGAAAGGGCCAATTCTGGCGGTTGAGAGCGGTTCCAAAACTCGGACGACAACATGAATGGAAGAGGTCACAATCAGCAATGCAAGGTACTCGTCCTCGACGGCCCACCCCCCCCATTACAGGTCGAACACGTCAGTGCGAGAACCAGACCCACACTCCATGGATGACCTGCATGCCCATCCAGAGCCTTAATGTATTGGCGAATGACACGGGACGAGGATAGCCTCCAGTTCCCTCGAGCCATTGAGGTTAGCTCGCCGCCCTCAGATTGATGGCTGCCGCCATTCTGGCGAATTTGTTCGCGGTTGAAGAGTGGGGGGTTGAATGATCTGCTATGTAACTTGGTCCCCGCACTCGCAGTCCTCCTCGCGGCTCAGCACGTAAAGTAGAGAGAGCAGAACAGTGGGGTCAATCAGTCTTGCCCTGGTAGCAGGGTGCCTGAATGTAGGATTGTAGTACGTGTGCCTGGTTGTTGAGGTCTTGGTCAAGAGTTTCTACTCATAGACATGCTCCCTGGAAGCAATTGGGAAGCTCTTGCGGGTCTGGTCAAATTGGTGGATCGGCGGGCGTGTTGTGCGCCATAGGCCCATAGGTAGCCTCTGAAACAAAAGTGCTGGACGCGTTCAAGCGTTGTAGCTTTACTAAGCCCTTCCGAGATTGGCGGCCCTGGAAACCCTGCTGTCTGTGCTGTGCACAGGGGCTTCTAAAGTAGTTTTGGGGCAGAAGTCTTGATCCTGCTTCACCACCACATACTGTGCGATACCGATACCTCATCCCATCACTCGACCATCCACCTCATCCTCCTCTCGTGGCGGCTTTCTTCTTCCATCACTGCTGTTTTGTCGCGTTCTGCATACCTGTCTGCCCTTCGATTTGCCACATTCTTTTGACTCGTGTTTCGTCGGCTTCGCTTCGGCACCGTTGCTCCTGAGTCGTACAGCATCACCAACTCCCGCTCTTTTTTTCACCACCATCTTCGACTCTAAATCTCTCCATCCGCCCATGCTATAGTAGTAAACAACTTGACGGTCTTGCGTGCTCCATCCAGAGCACTACAGCCGTCCACGGCCTGCATTGTTGTCGTTTGCCAACCATCCTCGCTCCAACCAGAAGGCTGAGAAGCACGGTATAGTCAGTCAGATTCGCTCCCTACCCACCTCCAAGCACCACCCTACGTCGGCCTGTCTACGTTCTCTTCGACCATTGTCTTCTCAACAAACCTTACAATTTCGATTCACCTGACCGTTCTTGAAGCACTCCACCCTGCTATTAGCTTCGTATGTTGTGTCTGACCCTGAATTGCTCCGTCCACCTTGCCACTGCTCCGCGACGCTTCTCAGTGGCAATCAAACAGTCACTATTGATAGCATGCCTGGCACCTTCATATACGATCAATGCTGACCGACCTGTTGTCACAGCACCGAATCCTTGCCAACTGTTTCAACAATCCTACCAGGCCAACCTGTTTCGAAGCCTAAGGTCACGGAAAAGAGAGCATACATAATCACTACCCATTACTGCAGCATGGCGGCCTTAGTTCAGTCATTTCCATCACCATCTTCGACGATCACGATGCTGCAGACTCGCCCATCGTCGTCGGACGCCTTTTCAAACGGGTCACAGAGCCAGCAACACCAACGCGGCTCGCAGATGCCAAGAAACATGTACAACATGGGTGGAATGGCAACTACAAGCTATAGAGGGCATACATCGATTGCCTCGGTGCCAGTGGCCCCCTATGCCTTTTCCAACACTCCGGCATTGCCTGGCACCAACAATCCCCTACGCCAACACCCTACCGCTTCTCCTCATCTTCGGCACGAGAACCGGACATCTTCGGCACCAGTAATCCCTTTCACGCAACAAACCCTGAATACTTCTAATAGCCTGAATCGATACCGTCAGCCAGCGGGTAGCACCCCTCTGGATCCGTCCAACCCACATACACTTCCACCGCAAGCAAGTTCTAATAGCGATGCTTCGATATTGTCACAGGCGTCCAAGCAGTTTGCACAACGGCCACAATCGGCGATAGATCTTGGCTCCTTGTCTACCTTGCCTTCAGCAAACGTTGCCAGATCCTCACCAGATCGATATCGGCGTATACATCGTCGTGCAGACACCGCAGGCGTGTCAATGACAAATGCATCGTTGCAGGGTGGATCTGCTCTGCCATCTGGCTCGGGCATGGCAACCGTTGGACACTTGTACAGTAATCCCGCACACTCAAATAGCTCACCTTCGCTGTCGGCATACTCCTCGTACCGTGGCCAGACCTCGAATGAGCCCAGTTCCAGTGCGAAGAGATTGTCGGCCACTGCAGATGACATGACTCTGCCCAAACAAACGACGCCCGAATTGGCAAAAAGGTATCGGCGACGAAGTATCAGCAGCATGGAAGCTGGAGACCACGTAAACCAATTTTCAGAAGCTCCTGTACACACACCTCAACCCAAGACATATGCTGCAATGCTTGCAAGTCCAGCCCCTCAAGAACGCAAGGAGACACGTCCTCCAATTATGCAGAGACCCGGGTCTGCACACGGTCGTAATGGCAGTGCTGAGAGTTCGGTATCTGGTCGTTCTAGCTCGAGACCGCCTTCGGTATGTTTTGATGTATTCTACACATCCAATTTGCTCCAGGCAAACGCTTCATTCTGTGAACATGACTAAGGAATCCCGCTAACATATTGATCAATCAGTCCAAGCGAGAGGCACCGATGACAGCTCCCACAGCCAACGTTCCCGCACAGCAAGCTACCACCTTCGGCAGGAATGAAGCAAAGATCGTGAACATTCCTCCACGTGGCTCCTCTGATGCGAACAAACGGATGACAAACCCCTCGCCGCTTTCTCAGCCCATGGCAATGAGCCCTCAATCTGCCTCAACCAAGAACGGCTTTGCAAATGCCATACAGCAAAAGCCTGCTGCTCCCTTACACACTCCTTCACTTCAAGCCAATGCTCCGGAAAGCCCAGCTGCCCAGAGCCTGGCAGGTTTGAATAAGAAGGATGGCAAGAAGGAAGGAAAGTCCTCAAGGTTACGACGAGCTTTCTCTTTTGGCAGCGCAGCGGAGCTCCGAAAGGCCTCGGCGGAGAATAGTATGAAGAACGATCAGTCCACAGAGCGAGCGAAACTAAGGAAAGACCGGTATGCAGATGAGCGCGAGGCTGAACAAGCAGCTATTGCTCAGAAGCAGGAAGCTGGTGGTCTTGGAGAAGGCATATACTCTGGACAAGGCCAATTCTTCACAGGCTCTACGGACAACCTTTCGATCTCATCAACTGCATCATCTGCGTCCGTGATGATCAGGAAGATGGGCAAAGGGATGAAGAAGGGCTCTCGGTCACTGGTCGGGCTGTTCCGACCGAAGTCTGTGGTTGGTGTGCCTGCGGCCGACTCTGCCGTCCCGGAACCGAGTGTTGCACAGGTCTCTATGGTCACCGTAGAGGCCGAGCGTGAAAAGGTAAATGTCAACGCCAACCCACACGAGCAGCCTGGAGGTGGCACTGGGTTTCCAAAGTTGGAAAGGAACTCGATGGACGCGGCAAGCATTGCCATCGAATCAGTAAGCTCTCTACGCCACGAGGATGCTGCGCCAAGACGAAGCATTGTCGGTGGGGAGATGGAGCGTGCAGAGGTCTTAGCTGCTGTGAAGAAAGGCATATTGAAGCGTGAGTTATCATCTCTAGCCCTTTGGATATCTGCTGATTTCAAGTAGGCCGTGGCACGGATTCTGGAAATTCCTCTCCTAGCCTTCGACCTGTTGATGCCAGGATTAACGAGCCTACTCTCGCCCCAGCTGCACGTTTCAACGATTCCCCGCGCTCTAGTGCACCGAGTACCCCTGCCGATGATGCACCGCCGCGCCTTGAACATCGTCGGACCGACTCCGTCGCCATAGAGGGCGAAGATTACTTCCTTGCTCTCGGAAAATATGCCGAGGGAGAGTCAAAAAGCGTACCAGGAACGCCCCGTAGTCTTGCTGCCGCTGCCGCTGCTGCTCGCAACATTAGTTTCAGCCCACGTATACAGTTCCATGACACCTGGCCGAGCGGAGAATACGATAGGCGGGGTGAGATTGCAACATGCAATCGCCTGACGCCTATGCTTGCTCAGCAGATTAAGGAAGAGCTCAACACATTCAAGATGGTACGTCTTTTGAGATTGTGATGCCTGCATATACTGACTGGGTGCAGGAAATGGAGGTCCATGAACAGTCAAAAGTTTACACACACTTCTTTTGAAGAACCATGGACCTCACTCCTCGACTACCCCTCTCCCACGCCGATACACACAGAGGACGAGCCGTTCAGCTTGTTATTGGCCTCTTCCACATCATGATCTCCGATTGCTGGTGGTCAGAACACAGCATGTACATGAATCAAGTATATCATATCCGACTAATGAATAACGTTCATGCCGCCTACGCCCGCACTACCTCGAGATCCTTGAGCATTCAGCTTTCCTTCGCGGGATTGAGCTGGTCCATGTCCATGCGACATTGCTCTACTCGCTCCCATACAACCTTCATCTTCTACCACAACCAAAAAACAGGGGGAGGGGTTTGCATCTTCCTTATCTTCCAAAGCGTCTAAGGGGTCATACTGGCATGGGTCTTGTTTTTTCACAAGTGTAATCATTGTTTGCGGGAAAATATTGAGCGAGCGAATCCGTTTGTTTCTTAGGCTATTTCTATCAGAAGCTCCGGTAGGGAAATGAGGATGGAGGGCAGATGGGGCATAATGGCAATGAAGACATGGAGATTCCAGAGATGAAGTTGAAGGCTTTGCTGCTGAGATCGTGAAGACTCGCTATTTTGCTTCTCTTCTGTTTGAGTTTGCAGGCTTCAGTCGCCTGTACTGAGTTCTTTCCTTGGGTTCCTTCAACTGAGTTTCCTCTACACTTCTCCCAGAGCGCTGTGCTTCCGCGTTGCAATCCTCGTGGAGCATTCCTGTGCTATCACTCCATCTCGCGAAAGATGTGCACTTGATTTTCCACGTTCAGCACACCAGCAGCAGCAATTGTAACAACACCATAACATGTTAGGATGAAATTCAGACCCTCAGCTAGACAACGTGACATTCACAGAGAGCCCCGAAGGAGATCCTCTGGAAGTGTGCCTATTGGCCTGGCTTTAGCCCTCGAGACTAAGGGTTCGCTGCCATATCCTATCTACCTGTTGCTTCGCTACTCTTTACCAGGGGAATGACGGACTACTACGGACGGGTCAGTGCTGAAGTGGCGAGCCGTTGAAGTGGGAACTTGATGCGAATAATGCTTCAAGGAGGTAGCACGGCATTTATACCATGGTGTTCGGAACGGCTACATCGTTTTTATTAAAGATCTAGAATCAATGCTCTTTTTACATGCTTAAGATGATCCCTGGTTGCATGCCAAGAATTTCGCGCCGGCCCTAACATGGACCTCGGTAGATCCATTGGCTGCAACGCCTCTACGTAGTTGAAGGATGAGAAGCACTGGAGTGTTTCGCAACGGGATTCAATCCTTGCCGTGTCGTCTAACAGAAGCTCCCTACCGTCTTGTTTCTCCTATTCGTTTGTATGGCTCTCGCTATGTCTCCTTCGTCAAATGTCCACATTCTAAGCATTATCAAATCGATGAACGCTCTTTCAGCCAGCTCTTCCGTTCCCTCTTAGGTTCCTTTCCTCGAAGATCCTTCTAGTTCTTCGAGCTCAAGGCAGTACAATGACCAGCACAGAGCTTAACCTCCTTTCCCCTCTGGCCAGCCCGCTACCACCACCTCCCAAAGGCGAAGTCCTCACAGCAGCTCAATGGAGAACGTTAATGGCCATTGCGGACGCTATCATACCGTCCATTGAGGTCTCATCAACTCCATCAGCAAGGAAGCTTGCCATCCAAACCTCAGAATATGCCTCAGCGATCGAGCGAACACAACAGCTTATACCTGTGTCTGCCCCAACAGAGACGGCTCAAAGCTTTCTGCAGGAGAACGCTAGCTCTACGCCTGGCTTCAAAGAATCGATCCATAGGCAATTGGGTCATTACTTGAGGGAAGATGCAGTAAAAGGCATTCGGGTAATTCTATCGGCCTTGGAGTGAGACACACCCCGCATGTTTCTGTGCAATAATGGTGCTCTGATATTTTGTATAGTACGCGAGCAGGCTGTCTCCTAACAACTGGATCCACCACCTCGTTCCATCTCCAGCCAGTCAATGTTCGTCAGCAATTATTACAGGGTTGGGCAAATTCCTACCTGCCTCCTCTTCGTGATGGCGTCAAAGGATTGGCATCACTGGTAGCGGCAACATGGGTAAAGAATAGCGGTACATTAGGCCCTGTGCTCGGGTTTCCGAGAGTACCTATACATGGCAAGCCGGGTAAGGGATTTGAATACGATTTCATACAATTTCCCCCAGGCGATGAGCAAGGAATCCTCGAGACGGATGTTGTGATCGTAGGCAGTGGCTGTGGCAGCGGTGTTTGTGCGAAGAACCTCGCAGAAGCAGGACTCAGAGTCATTGTTGTGGAGAAAGCTTACCATTACTCTCCCAAGCACTTACCCATGACTGAAGCCGATGCCGCGGTTCATCTCTTCATGAATGGAGGCGTGGATGTATCAGATGATAATAGCACTGTTACCATCGCTGGGCAAGCATGGGGAGGTGGTGGGACGGTTAATTGGTCTGCTTCTTTACAGACTCAGCAGTATGTGCGTCAAGAATGGGCAGATGCTGGTCTTCCTTTCTTCACCTCGTCCGCCTTTCAAGATTCTCTCGATCGAGTATGTCACCGTATGGGTGTATCCACGGATCACGTCGAGCATAGCCTTAACAACCAAGTGCTATACGAGGGGGCCCGGAAATTAGGCTACAGCGCCAAAGTTGTTCCACAGAATACAGGCGGGAACAAGCATTACTGTGGCTACTGCACACTGGGATGCGGTTCGGCCGAGAAACAAGGTCCTGTCGTTTCTTTCCTTCCTGATGCTGCAAGAGCTGGTGCGCAGTTCATCGAAGGTTTCGAAGCAGAGAGAGTTCTTTTCGAGAATATTCAAGGTAAGAGAACCGCCGTAGGCGTCAAGGGACTCTGGCGCTCTCGAGATATCAACGGCGGCGTCAGCGGCGACGACAAAACCATTCGCTCGGTCATCATCAAAGCGAAGCGTGTCATCGTCTCATGTGGGACGCTCCAATCACCACTACTACTCCTCCGAAGCGGCCTCACAAATCCCCAGATAGGGCGGAACCTCCATCTCCATCCCGGTGAGTCTTCTTTTCTCTTCCCTCCGCCCAAAACCCCTATTCCACAGCCATCGCCCTCCCCCAAAACAACTAACATCCAACAGTGGCCCTCCTCGGGGCAACTTACACGCAGCCTACCCTTCCGTGGGAAGGCCCCATCCTTACCACCGTCATCACCTCTCTCGAGAACCCCACTGCCCCCTCCTGCGGCGTAAAACTCGAAGCCATGACCATGCTCCCTTCCTGGTTCCTGCCCTTCTTCCCCTGGCGCTCCGGCCTCGATTACAAACTCCGCTGCGCCGCCTTCTCCCACAGCACAGGGCATCTCGCGCTCGTCCGCGACCGGAATACAGGGCGCGTATACCCCGATCCGGTGGATGGGAGGTTGAGGGTGCAGTATACGCCAGGGAAGCATGAGCGGAGGGCGGCGTTGGAGGGGATATGTGCTCTAGCAAAGATCGCGTACACCATGGGGGCGAGGGAGATCTACGGGTCGGTGGGGAGTTGGCCGCGATTTGTGAGGGCGGAGGAGGATGCCTCTTCTTCGCCTTCTTCTACCACCTCCACCACCCCTACTGATGACGAAAACAAGACAACTGCACAAGGCGGTGACATCAACGACCCCGCCTTCCGCTCCTTCCTCTCCACCATCCGACGCATCGGCTTCCCCCACGGCGACGCAACCTTCGGCTCCGCACACCAGATGGGCACATGTCGCATGTCGTCCTCCGAACACGGGCGAGCTGGCGAGCCCCCAGGGGTGGTGGATCCCAAAGGCAAGGTCTGGCGCGTCGAGGGCCTGTACGTGGCGGACGCGAGTGTTTTCCCGAGCGCGAGCGGGGTGAATCCGATGGTGACGAATATGGCGGTTTGTGATATGATCAGTCGGGGGGTGGCGAGGGAGTTGAAAGGGCAGGGGGAGGGGGTGAGGGCGAGGTTGTGAGGGTGGTGCTGATGGAAAGGGTGGGGGATGACAGGTAGGGCGGTTTGTGATGTGATCAGTCGGGGGGTTGCGAGGGAGTTGAAGGGGGAGGGGGAGGGGGTGAGGGCG
>JAABUQ010000843.1_pt1 | contig 70475 bp, 59 predicted proteins | sample 5560001 | NCBI WGS metagenome assembly JAABUQ01 (sample SAMN10711888, study PRJNA513371) | rock metagenome | isolation source: Antarctica rocks | place: Antarctica: Victoria Land, Finger Mt nord | collected 2015-12-18 | reverse complement strand
CGTCAACGTCGTCTTGCCATGATCAATATGACCAATCGTCCCAATGTTTACGTGCGGCTTGGAACGATCAAACTTCTCCTTACCCATGATGACCCTCTCCCCTATATCCTGTAACCAAATGTTAGTCCGGATCTGATGAAGCAAATTCCCGTTGATGGCAGTGGCATCGTCGCTGCTAGTAATAGGCATACAGCTGGAAGAAGCGATCCCGCAGATCGAGCGAAACATGTTCCAGTGAGGCCAGGTAGAACTCGCGAATCTGACCCTGGTCGCCTGGGGCAAGCCGCTTGTACTCTGCCGACGTAGACGCCCCCAGCAAACCCTTCTCGACGACGCCTTCAAAGTTCCGCACGCGAAGCGAGGCTCGATCGATCGACTTCAGGAAATCAGCGGCACCGGCAGGCGAAAAGGCAGAGGCGATTGCCTCGCGAACAACGCCAAAGACGTGCGGATCCTGAATCGTCAGAACTGCTTGTTGGTACGTCGCACTCACACGCTACTCCTTACCTTCTTCCGACGCCGCCAAACCGTCGCCGCCGGACACAACCTATTGCGAATCTGGAGCGGGAGACGGGAATCGAACCCGCGACCAACAGCTTGGAAGGCTGTGACTCTACCACTGAGTTACTCCCGCAGTGTCGACAGTCCCGATGACATTGCTGCCTGGGCACTTCCTCCGCCGACTACTGGACCCTGCGACTGAGATCTGGAGCTGATGATGGGGCTTGAACCCATGACCTCTCCCTTACCAAGGGAGTGCTCTACCACTGAGCTACATCAGCGAACCCGCTCAACAAACTCTTCTATCCTACCGCGAACGCACCCTCGCGAGCACAGTTCGGACAGTAAAAAATCCCAGGAGAACCAACGTCAGGGAACGTGGCTTGCCGACCTCCATGGTGAACCAGGCCAACGCCGCAAGAAGCGCAAAGATGACCAGAGCAATCCAGAGACGCCCCTGGCTTGCGGGCGAAAGATCCATTACGTCCTCGATGCAGCTTCATCGTGACCCCGGAGGCGGAGATCTGCAGGGGGAAGTGGTGCACAGGGGAGGATTCGAACCTCCGTAACTCGAAGAGTGGCAGATTTACAGTCTGCTGCCATTAACCGCTCGGCCACCTGTGCCCAATGTGTCTGCGCGTCCCGCTTTCGTCCTTGACTCACGCCCTGCAAACCTCACTTTTCCAGTCGCCACGCCGGCGGTGGAATTTACGGCCTGCAAGAGGAGATGTCGAGACGACTGACGGATGCGAGACGGAACAACTTTGCCCTGCATATCGCTGCTTCCGACTTCCTGCGTTCTGCACGGGCCGAAGATCCATCGAGAGACTGGAGCTGGCGAAGGGACTTGAACCCCCGACCCTCTGATTACAAATCAGATGCTCTACCAGCTGAGCTACGCCAGCTCGCAATGGTGACTTCGGATGCTCTTCCCGAATGGTCGCTGCTCCCAAAACGGAACAAAGAGGCTCACGCAGGCGGGCACCGCGAGTTTCACTGTAGCATGGCACGCTCTCCTGCCGCAAAGCCCTGAGACGTGCCAAATGGCCACGAATCCAACATCCTTGCCGGCCAACGGCGACGTAAGGGCCGGATTGGCACCGCCGTGGCCCATCCGTGCTCGATAGGCGATACTGATGCCGGATGTCGCGCCTCACACGATCGCTCTTGCTTACCATGGCCCTGGTTCTGGCCCTGGCTGGTGGCCTGGTTTTCTGGACAAGCCATCGGCCGCCCCGCATTGCGCGTCTGCTGCCGGAGGCCGATGCGATCCTCTACGCCAACCTGAAGCCAGCGCGGCTGGCTACCCACTTTGATCGATCCGCCCCGGCACGCAGCCCCGAGTTCCAAGCGTTTGTTGATGCATCAGGGATCGTTCCGGAACGGGATCTGGATGAAGTTGCATTCGCCCTGACGCGGCGGGCTGATCCTGCGGGACCAAATGGGCCGGTTGCCTTTACCGAGGTCTTTCAAGGGCGCTTTGACCCTTCTCGACTGAGGGAGTACTTGGCTGGGCAGGCAGGGAGTCAGGAGGGGTACGCCGGCCACCCGATCTACGTGCTTTCGACCGGAGACCCCGGTTCACGCGAGCCGCGAGTACTTCGAGTCACGATCCTCGAGCCGGGCGAGATTGCTGCCTCGAATGCCCCGACTGCCGAACAGATCCACAACGTGATCGATCGCAGCCGTGCCGGTTTCATGGGAGCATCGACCCCGTCCCTGCTTGCCGATCGATTTCCGGAGATTCCGGCGCTTGCGTCGGCTTGGGGAGTTGGCAGCCTTGGCCTGCCGTTCGCGGAGAACGGGCATGTGAACCTGCTCGGTCTAGATCTGCCGCTGCCAGCCGATCAACCGATGGTCGCCAGCCTGCGCTTTCTCGGTGTGCTACGCCTGCGTGTGACGGCCATCGCCCCCTCGCCAGAGCTTGCAATGCAACAGGCTGGCGCGCTGACCGGCCTGCTCGGTCTGCTGCGATCGCTTGGGGCGAACCCGGCGGCCGCGAATCCGCAGATCTCTGCCACCCTGACCTCAATTTCGGTCTCGCAGACCGGTGCGCGAACCGTGATCACGGCGGACCTCCCGGTGGATCTGCTGCGGCAGATTGCCTCGTCGCGGTAGCCCACTTTACGCACTAAGCCGATTTCTCCGGCGAGTTCAGGCACCGATGTGGAAATCGCGCGCTTTCCTTTGACCTGCTTCGGTTTTCTTTTCAGGAATTTGCTTTCCGGAGCATCCTAGAAGGTGTGACGGTGGTGAGCGTGTGCCCCCCACGACAAAGTGCAGTCGTACCTACTTGAACGATGAAGGATGGATGGTAGATGACCACGAGAACGCGACTGGGATCAAAGACCCTGACTGGCTTGCTTGGCGTTGCTGCCGTAGCCGCCAGTCCCCTGCTTCTGCCGACGTCCGCCAGAGCGCAGAGCAAGACCATTACCGGGGAAGCCGCCTTTACCGACTACTCGCAACAGCATCCTGGCGTCCGGCGGAAGATCACGGTAGCCGACCTGCCGCAGCCGAAGGAAGATCAATCGGTGGACAACGGTGCTGATCTGGTTCCGCAACCGGACGGCGCATGGCCCAAGGCACCGGCTGGCTTCAAGGTTGAGCGATATGCACAGGGCGACTTCACTGAGCCTCGGCTTATCCGCACCGCCCCCAATGGCGATCTCTTTCTCGCCGATTCAAAGGCAGGCAAGGTCTGGGTGCTTCGTGGTGTGGATGCGACCGGAAAGGCGCAGACGATTGAGACCTTTGCGTCTGGCCTGGATCACCCCTTCGGCATTAATTTCTACCCGGCTGCCAATCCGAAGTATGTTTACGTGGCGAATACGACCTCTGTCGTCCGCTTCGCGTATAAGGCTGGAGATACCAAGGCAACGGGTGCCCCGGAGACCGTAGTTCCGACGTTGCCCGGGTATGCGCAATTGCGCGGCGGCGGGCACTGGACGCGGGATGTAGTGTTTTCTAATGACGGCAAGCGGATGTTCGTCTCGGTCGGTTCAGGCTCGAACGTAGACGATACAGATAACAATCCGAAGGAGTTCCATCGCGCCGATGTGCTCGAGTACACGCCTGAAGGCAAGTTCGTGAAGGTGTACGCGAGCGGTATTCGGAACTGTGTGGGTGAGACAATCAACCCGGTGACGGGGCAACTCTGGTGCTCGACCAACGAGCGGGATCGCCTGGGCGACAACCTGGTGCCGGATTACATCACGTCCGTGAAGGAGGATGGCTTTTACGGCTGGCCGTGGTACTACATGGGGTCGAATCAGGATCCGCGCCATGTGGGCAAGCACCCGGAGCTGAAAGGCAAAGTTCTGGTCCCCGACGTGCTGCTCCAGCCGCATTTTGCCTCACTTGAGATGCAATTCTACGAAGGGTCCCAGTTTCCTACGGACTTCAAGGGAGACGCGTTTGCGGCCGAGCATGGTTCCTGGAATAAGGCTAAGCGGGCTGGTTATGAAGTCATTCGGGTTCCGATGCAGGGCGGCAAGGCAACGGGTGAGTACGAAGATTTCCTGACCGGGTTCGTGACCGACGATGGCAAGGTCTGGGGGAGGCCGGTTGGCGTGGCCGTTGCCAATGATGGATCGCTCTTTGTTACCGACGACGGCACACGGACGGTATGGCATGTGACGTACGCCGGGGGTACACCAGCCAAGACAGTGGCCAGCCGATAAGTTCGGCTAGCTTCAAAACGCGGGGGCAGCCTTCGGGCTGCCCCCGCTGTGCCGTACGGCTACACATCCAGTGACCGTTCTGCGTGGCCGTGGGTAAATTGATCATCTCGTCATTACTCAACTCATCGCCCACTTCGTCATGGCCGCGCGAAAGGAGCGCGGATGATGAAGCCCTCTCTTCGAGGGCAGCGTTTGCGTACCCATACGAGATTGATCGAGCGAAGACTGAAGGCGAAACGGCGGGAGACTGGGGCTCCCGCCGTTAATAGATCCCTACGACTTGCTTAGAGACCTTTGTCGGATCTCCCGTCAAGACCCGCAATGGTTAGGCGGAGATACTTATGTGGGTTAACCGAAAGGTCATTGATCTTGACTTCGTAGTGCACATGGTTGCCGGTAGTTCGGCCGCTATGGCCAACATAGCCGATAATCTGCCCGGTAAATACAGTCTGGCCGGCCAACACATTGAAACCGGACATATGGCCGTAAAGCGTCTTCAACCCGTGACCGTGGTCGATAACGACTTCAAGGCCGTAGCCATTGGACATGCCCGCTGTGACCACAACGCCGTTCGCCGTCGCACGGATTGGCGTTCCCATCGGTGCGGAGATGTCAATGCCCTTGTGGAACTCGCCTTCACCGGTGCGAAGGACCGGATCAACCCGTTGCCCAAAGCCAGAGGTGATGGGGCCCATCACTGGCCAGAGACTAGGCGCGGCAGAAGCGTCAAAGACGGTGTCCACGCCCGGGATACGAGTAAGGCTCGTCCCCGTGGCGAAGCCGGTCGAAGCAGGGGTTGCGAGATAGCGTGTCGCGGTGCCGTTAAATGCGCTAGTCCGCAGGGCATAGAAGGTGTCGAGAGATTTATAAAAACCGGCGTCGGATCCGGCGTTCGCTTCAGTGGTGAGCGGAACCTTGGCGGCGGTATCCACAGAGTTCTTTCCGCCATGATGGGCGAGCTCGGTGACGCGACCTGCCGGACCTGCGAGCTTGCTGGCCGTCATGCCATAGAGCGCGGAGACCTCGGTCGCTAGCGTTCCCAGGCTTGCCACCTGTATGTCCCGCTCATGCGCGGAGTGTTCAAGGTGCGCGTAGTCGCGCTGCAGCTTGCTATGGTCATCGCGCAGCTGGTTGAAGTGAGCCGTCTTAATCAGCATCCGCGAGTATGAGCCAGCCAGGCCGGTCATGGTGAAGATACCCACAACCGCGGCAGCAACAACAACATACGCGTAATACAGGGGGATCGGGACCTTGTTCAGGCCACCATCAGCGTCGCGGCTGACAAACATAATGTAGTAGCGCTTCTTGAGGCTCAATGACAGCTCGTGGTGCCCTGGTTTGTCCGCAAAGATGGGCGGCTCTGAGAAGCGTGCGACTTGAGGAACCAAACTGCGATTCGCAAACGCGCATTCCTCGAGGGCGATCCTTCTTGAAGCTTAATGGAGTGGATGGGTGATTGCAATGTAAGAGGAAGAGATTTTCCCAGGGTGGCTGCCGTGTCAACGCCCTTGACGGACAGAGCGGGCGTATGCTGAAAGCGCGATGAAGGCTACCGGAGAGCTTAGCTTTATCAACGACTTACGCGGGCGTTTTCCAGCGAAGAAAACACGTGGGCTGGCGTTGGGGATGGGGGATGACTGTGCTTTGCTGCGGGTTCGGGCGGGGTGGCAGGTGGCGGTGACGACGGATCTGCTGATGGAGGGTCGGCACTTTCGGCGGGACACGCATGTCCCTGAATCGGTGGGACATCGCTGTCTGGCGCGAGGCTTGAGTGACCTGGCGGCGATGGGTGGGGCGGAGCCGCTGGGGAGCTTTCTGTCGATGGGTTTGCCGCGGGAAACGTTTAAAACGGGGGCGAATCGGCGGTGGTTAAGCGGGTTTCTGCGAGGGTTCGACGCACTTTCGCGCAGGTTCGAGGTTCCCCTGGCGGGCGGGGACACGGGGGAGGCACCGGGTGAGGAGTTCGTAGCGGACGTGGTGCTTGTAGGGCAGGTGAAGCCCGGGCGGGCGTTGCTGCGGTCGGGGGCGAACGTGGGAGATGGGATCTGGGTGACGGGGGCGTTGGGGGGCGCGGCAGCGGAGCTCGAAGGAATGCTGGCGAGGGCGGCGGCGGGGCAGCCGCCGAGGCGTGGACAGGGGCCGGAAAGTCCGCAGAGATTTCCGGAGCCGCGGCTGGCGGTTGGCGCGGCCCTGGGACGGCGGGCGGGATCGGTGACGGCCTGCCTGGATGTAAGCGATGGGCTTTCGACCGATCTGGGGCACTTATGTGAGGAGTCGAGGGTGGCGGCCCGGATCGAGGCAGCACGGCTGCCGGTGCATCCTGTGGCGGCGCGACTTGGACGGGAGCGAGCCATGGCGCTGATGCTCAACGGTGGCGAGGACTACGAGTTGCTGTTTACAGCGAAGCCGGGAGCACGACTGCCGAAGTTGCTGGCGGGGGTGGCGCTGACGCGGATCGGGACGGTGCTCAAGAAAGTCACGGGACAGCCGATGATGACCTTGGTGAACGAGAGGGGTGAGGAGTGGGAGATGAAGCGTGGCGGATGGGAGCATCTGGTATGAGGTGGCTACGGATGGGAAGGCCTGAGAGGATGAGGTTAGCTGCCACGATGAGCATGTGTGGGTTGGGGACGGCGCGATGAAGAGCCGGAGCCGGTGTCTGCTGGTGGCGCTGTGGCTGACGCTGCCGATTGTGGCATCACTCGAGCTGCGGACGGCGTTTACGTCGGAGGTGGTGTTGAGCCGCCTCGGGCTGGTGACGGCGGTGCTGAATCTGCCGGGGTTCGTGCTGGTGTACGGGCTGGCGTACGAGAGGGATGTCCCGATGCTGTCGGTGATTGCTGCTGGCGATGCGATGTTCTGGGTGCCGACGATTTATGCGGTGTTGCGCTGGGGAGAGTGGTTGCGAGAACGGCGGCGCCGGATGCTGGTGCGAGGCGAACGACGAACGCGAATGGACGCGGCGGGTGCTCCGTAAGAGAAGACGAAAGGCAGCAGCGATCCCTTCGGGGCAACAAACAAGCAAAGAAGTTGAGGTGGCGTGAAATGCGGGACGCGACGAAGATTTTGCGGGCGATGGTGACACCGGCGATGGCGGGGGAACCGCTGCACGAGGGGCCGGTGTTTGCGGCGCCGTTTCATGTGCCGGGCGCGGTAGACGAGGCGACCTACAGCTATGCGCGGTACCAGCAGCCGAACTGGACGACGCTCGAGCGGGTACTGGAGTTGATCGAGACCGGAGATGGACTGCCGGGTAAAGTTGAGGCGCGGGCGCTGTGCTTCGGGTCTGGGATGGCGGCGACGGCGGCGGTGTTTGGGGCGGTGCTGCGGCCGGGGGATGCGGTGGTACTACCGACGGGCGGATACTTTACGGCGCGGGTGCTGGCGGAGGAGTATTTCCGGGCAATGGGGGTGGAGGTGAGGTCTGCGCCGGTTACGGACGAGTTGCAGGGCGAGTTCCTCGAAGGGGCGCGGCTGTTGTGGATCGAGTCGCCGAGCAACCCGGGGATGGAGGTGTGCGATATCGCCGCTCTGTGTGAGCGGGCGCACCGGGCGGGAGTGCTGGTGGCATGCGATAACACCACGGCTACACCGATGGGGCAGAATGTGCTGGCCCTGGGGGCGGACTTTTCGGTGGTTTCAGACACGAAGCTGATGACGGGGCACAGCGATCTGCTGATGGGGCACGTAGCGGTGACGGACGAGGTCTGGTACGGGAAGCTGCTGAGCTGGCGAAACCTGACCGGTGGCGGGCCGGGGCCGATGGAGGCGTGGCTGGCAACGCGATCTCTGGCGACGCTGCCGCTGCGGCTGGAACGAAGTACGGCGAATGCGCTGCGGGTCGCAGAGTGGATGGAAGCGCGGCCGGAGGTGAGGTCTGTTCGGTACCCGGGTCTGATGAGCCATGAGGCGTACGCAACGGCGCGGCGGCAGATGCGGAGCTTTGGACCGGTGGTGAGTTTTGCCCTGGAGACGGGCGCGAAAGCGGAGGAATTTTTGCGGGAGGCGCGGCTGGTCTCGAATGCGACGAGCTTTGGCGGGATTACAACGACGGCGGAGCGGCGGACGCGATGGGGACACGATGCGGTGGAGGAAGGATTTATCCGGATGAGCGTGGGGTGCGAGGCAGTGGAGGATCTGCTGGAGGATTTTGGACGGGCGATGGAAGGAGATTAGATCTTCAGGTATTAATTTTTAGTCTTAGTTTCTGGTGCTGGTCTTCAGTTTGTTTACGAAGGGTGACAGACCAGGATAGGTGTTCCTGCTCCTTCGCATTGTGTCCTGGCGAACAGATATCAGCCGCGTACACGTCAAGGGCTAATAAGGGCGACCACCGATAAAAGAAATTCCTCCTAAAGAACGAATACCACGAAGGCTCGGCAGCGTTGAATTAAGTTGAAGATGGTAGGAAGGATCTCTTCAGGATAGCTAACGACTAGGGCAAGGCTGGGGGTTGCAGTGCCGGTGCAGGGCGCGTTTGCGAGGACATGGGAGGTGGAGGTGTTGCGGGCGCAGCCGCTGATTGCGCCGGCGCGGCGGTATACGTATCCGCGGGTGGTGGTGGGGGAGGAGGAGGCGATGGCGCGGGGGGCGATGGAGCTGATGGTGCGGCCGCGAGCGGGCGAGGCTGGTGGGCCGATGGGAACTTTTCTGGCGACTTGCTCGCTGGGGTTCAAGGATGCGTCCATGCCGACGGGGGTTTGGTCAAGTCCGAACCCAGACGAGATGTGCGCGGTGGCAGGCGGGTATGCGTATCTGGTGGACACGAGGGCGCCGGAACGGGTGACGCAGATTGGTTTGCGGCCGGTGACGGCGGTTCGGGCGATGGAGGCGGAGGGGCTGCTGGTGTTTGCGGGATTTACCAGCCTGGTGGCGTGGGGAGAGGGCGGGCTTCGGTGGGAGACGAGCCGGCTGAGCTGGGAGGGGGTGACGCTGGGGCCGGTGGTAGATGGCCGGCTGACGGGGACGGGATGGGAGATGGTGAGCGATCGGGAGCTGCCGTTTTCGGTGGATCTGCGGACGGGCGAGCATAGGGGTGGGGGCTATTTGCGGTAGATGGGTCGCTGCTCGGGGGGATGCGATGTGGGTTGCAGCGCGAGCACGCATGGGCGTTCGGTGTGGTTGCGGCGGAGGGATGCGGTTGCCGGGTGCGGAGGCGATTGGACCGGCGCCGTCGAGAGCGGACATATGCGGGCCTGCGTCGCAGAGACAGTTGAGTGTGCGGAGAGCGTCTCGCCGGATCGTATTCCGTGCTGTATCCGCCTGTGCTGCGCTTGTCTATGCTCTCCGCTGCCCGTTCCAGGTGGTGTCAGGACCAGTTTTTCGGCGCTCCATGGAAGGACTCCTGGTCTCGGGCGACGATCGCTTTCGCAGATGGATGAGGAAATCGATCAGCAGCGCCCAGAGGAACAGGCAGACGAGAAGAACCAGGGTAAGCAGCGAGGGGAGCATCTGGTCGAGCATGGGGTACCTCTTCTGGGTGGCAGGGCAGACCTGCGGGTACAGGTGTGAGAGGTGGTGCAGAAGGTCGGAAGAGACGGATGGCGCGGTGATGGCCGGCGCCATCCGTCAGCCAGGGACCTAAGGCTTAGAGGCATTCCATGCAATGGAATTGTCAGGCGCGGGTTGTTTTGCCGGGGTCCCGCGAAGTTGCTTCTCTGCCCGGCTCATGATGAGGTGGCGGCCGGAGCTGAACTCGGGCAGCCAGATGTCGCAAAGGAAGTACTGGTCGCCGTACTTGTGGAAGACCAGCTTGCCTGTGTTCTCGGCCTGCTGACGATCTTGCCGCAGCGTCATAGCGAAGCCGATCTGATCGGTGGTGGTGCTGCGGAGGAGGATCATGTTGTCGCTGGCGGTCTGCACGAGATATGCGCCTGCGGAGAAGGTGTGGGAGCCCCCCTGAAAGGGAAAGGGTACTTTGACCAGCATGGAGTTGCGTTGGGCGAGAACGTGGCTGGAGGGAGCGAGGACGCTGAGCGCGAGGGCGCAGGAGAGGATGGATCGGCGGGTGAAGGGAGCTGAGAGGAAGGTCATTGCGGGTCTCCTTGCATGGAAGGCCGCCGTGACGACCGCCTTCACCAAGTAAGGCGGGACCGCCCTCGAGAAAGTGCCAAAGGGCTGCTGTTGTCTTTGCTGGCGAGGCTATCCGCGATGCTTGATTTCGCTGGCTGGCGGGGGGCCGTGGAGGTCGTTATGGAGCCAGATTCGGGCGAGGGACCAGTCGCGTTTGACGGATCGCGGTGCGATGGCGAGGAGGGCGGCGACCTCGTCGACGGAAAGGCCGCCGAAGTAGCGAAGCTCGACTACTTTGGCCTGGCGCGGGTTGGCTTTGGCGAGGCGGCTGAGCGCGTCGTCGAGTGAGAGCAGATCGTCTGAGCGATCGAGCGAGAAGGCGATGCCTTCTTCAAGTTCCACCCGCTGGGCGCCGCCACCGCGGATGCCGGCGATGTGGGCGCGGGCGTGATCCACCAGAACGCGGCGCATGACATTTGCGGCGACGGCGATGAAGTGCTCGCGGTTCTGCCAGGGGAGTTTTTCTTTGGCGAGACGGAGGTAAGCCTCGTTGATGAGGGCGGTGGGTTGAAGGGTGTGATCCCGGCGCTCGCGACGCATGTAGGAGGCGGCCAGACGATGGAGATCGGCGTAGAGGAGAGGCAGAAGATGCTCCGCGGCGGCCGGATCTCCTGCTCCCATCGCCCGCAGAAGCTGCGTTACCTCGCCGTCGACATGCATGGTGGGGACAACGCTACAACAAAGCTGCCCGGCTATCCAGAGAAACTTCGCGGACGGAATCGTGGGCGAGTGTTGTGGCACCTTTTGCGGTGTCGGCCCGCCTTAGGGGATATAGATCTCTGCTGCCTGGAGCGGATTTGCTTGTGGAGATTTCCGATCGTTTGTGGGATGATTGCGCCGAGCGAGAAGACGTGGTCAGGCGAGATCCTTGACTGTCTTCCGCCTCCCTCCCCCCGGCCCAGAACGTCTTCCGCCTCCCTCCCCCCGGCCCAGAACGTAGATCTCTGCTTTGCTTCGACTTGCGCTCTTCTGGCAGGTCGCACGCCAGGCTGATGTGGCACGAGACGCATCGTCGGATGGATCATGGACCGTCACCAGCAACTCGTTGAGCATCTGTTTGGCGCCGCGCTCGATCGCCCGCCTGAGGGGAGAGCCGCGTTTCTGGAGCGTGCCTGCCACGATGCACCGGAGCTGCGGCGGGAGGTGGAAGCCCTGCTGCTGGCGGACAAGCGGATGGGTGGGTTTCTGGAGCAGCCGCTGCTCGGACCGATGGCAGCGGCTGGCGCGGGTGCTGGGGATCTGTCGGGGGGTCTTGACGACGAGGAGGTTTCGCGGGGCACGGGCTGCTGCTTTGAACCCGAGCAGATCATCGCCGGTCGATTTCGCGTGGTTCGGTTCATTGCTCGCGGGGGGATGGGCGAGATCTACGAGGTGGAGGACCGGTTTCTGCAAGGCGTGCGGGTCGCGCTCAAGATCATTCTGCCGCAGGTGGCGACAGCGGCCGGGGCGGCTCGCCAGTTTGAGCAGGAGGTTCTGCTCGCGCGCAAGGTGATCCACCCGAACCTGTGCCCGATCTACGACATTGCACGAGCCGGGGAAGCGGGCTCCGCATTTCTATTTTTAACCATGAAGCTGCTTTCCGGAGAGACGCTGGCGGCTCGTTTAGGGCGGCATGGGTCGATCGCAGAGGACGAGGCGGTATCGATGTTGCGCCAGCTCTGCGCGGGTCTCGGGGCACTGCACGTGGCGGGGGTTCTGCATCGCGACATCAAACCCACAAACGTGATGGTGGAAGGCCAGGGAGCGGCGACGAAGCTCTGCATTATGGACTTCGGGCTGGCACGAACGTATGAGACCGAGCGCACACGGGACGCCTCGGGCCTGCTTGCCGGAACGCCGGGATACCTAGCGCCGGAGCTTCTGCGCGGCGGTCGGCCATCGCAAGCGACCGACATCTTCGCCCTGGGTGTGCTGCTGCACAGCGTGCTGGCGAATGGGGAAGAAGAGGGGGCCGGGGACCTCGGGACGCGGCAGCCGAGCGTAGCGAAGAGACTTGCGGCGAAGGCGCTCGCGGCAAAAGGGTCTAGATCAAAGAGAACCGGTATTCCCTCGCTGCTGGAGGTGGCGGATGTGGAGTTTCGCAGCGAGGATCCGGAGGTGCGCTGTGCGGCGTTTCGGAAGGTGCAAACGGCATTTGACGCGCCAGCCGGATCGCACCGCGTGCCGCTTTCCCTGCCCGCCCCGAAGAGCGATCGGTCGATGACCCGACGGCGATTTGCGATGGGGGCGGCGGCAGCGATGGGAGCGGTCGGAGCGGCGGCTTTGTGGGATGCGGACCACCTGCGGGATCTGCTGCACCCACTGCCGCAAAAGCGCTTTGTGGCGTTGCTGAAGTGGCCGGCGTCGACTGACCCGAAGCTCCGCCTGGTGGTGTCGGATGTGGTGGAGGCGATCGGGCGGGAGCTTTCGCGGGTGGAGGCGAGCGATCGGAATCTGCTGGTGATTGCCGAGAGTGCAGGCAGCCACATGGACAGCGCGTCGGAGATGGGAGGCATCCGCGACTCCTTTGGGGCGAACCTGATTTTGGCGGCGTCAGGCCAGATACAGGCGAAGCACCTTTCCCTGTCACTCAAAGTTCTGGATGCGACGGTGAGCCGGCCACTTCGCGAGCGGGTGCTGCGCGTGGCGATCGGCGATCAGACGTCGCTTTCAGGGCGGGCGGTGCAAGCCGCGGCCGAGCTGCTGGGCATCTCGCACTTCGATCGCGAGGAGCACCTGCCAAAGGCGGGGACGGAAAAGCCGGAGGCGTATGCTGCGTTTTTAGCAGGGGAGGCGCTGCGCAAGCAGAACACAGCGGCCACCCTCGAGGAGGCGATCGCACACTATGGAGAAGCGCTGGCCCTCGACCCGCACTATGCCGTTGCCATGGCCGGGCTAGCGAGAGCGTACCTGCGCTCCTATAACCGCCAGAACGATTCAGCCAAGCTGGTGCTGGCACGGGAGAACTGCCAGGCGGCGATCGCGCTCCATCCCACCCTGGTGGACGCGCACCAGGTTCTGGCGTGGGTCTATGAGGTCTCGGGGGATCGGGAGGGTGCGTCGCGCGAGTTGACGGCGGCCCTCGCTTTGGACCCGAGTGACCCAAATACTCTGCTTTCGCAAGCCCGATTGCTCGAAGAGAACGGACGGCTGGACGAAGCGGCGGACCGGTTTGCCCGCGTATTGCGGCTGCGGCCGAACTACTGGATGGCGCACAACGAATTGGGTCTGCTGCTGAATAACTCCGGGAGGTTTCCGCAGGCGCTGATCGAGTTTCGGGCGGCGAGCCTGGCCGCGCCCAAAAATGCGATTGCGGCGAACAATGTTGGATCGGTTCTGCTGCAGCAAGGGAAGTTGCGAGAGGCGGAGGGAAGCCTGAAACGCAGCCTGGGGCTAGAGCCGAACGATGTTGCGGCGGCGAACCTGGCGGCACTTTTGCGGGTGAGCAAACGACTGCCAGAGGCGCTTGGATATGCGCGACAGGCAGTCTCGCTGAACCCACAGGAGCCTCACGATCTGCTGGAGCTGGCGGATACCCTAGCGGCGAGTGGTCTGGCTTCGCAGAGTCTCGACGCGTACCTACGGGCGGCGGAGACGTGTGCCGATCAACTGCACACGGAGACGGCGAACGGGCCGGTGTGGATGCTGCTGGCGCTGCTGCGGGTGAAGACGGGGGATCGTGACTCTGCCCCTGCGCTGATTGAGAAGGCGGAGCATATGGGCGCAGCGGATATGGATTCACAGCTTCTGAAGGTAAGGACGCTCGATCTGCTGGGCGAGCGAACCGCGGCGCTCAATGCACTTCGGCGATCTCTGGATCGAGGGGCGACAGTTTTTCAGGCCAACACTCTGGCGGATGGCGACGGGCTTCGGGCCGACCCTCGTTATCGCGAATTAATCCGTTCCAAAGGCAGTGAAAGCACCACCGAACTTTAGGTCGACAAAGGAGTTTCAAGATGAAGAAGTCCACCGTTCTACTGTCGTTCAGCCTGCTCCTGCCCGTGCTGCCGGGGTGCCAGAAAAGCGAGACGGCCCGCGTTGAAACGATGCCGGCATCGAGCAAAAGCAACAGCATCGTGATCGACATTGGCGAACGATTCGATGTGCAGCACGAGGCGCAAGCGGGGCAGATGCTGGAGTGGCGATCGAGCAGTCCGCAGACGCCGAACTTCTGGATCCAGTTCTCCGGACCTTCCCCGTGCACGAACCGCGCCACGGTGCTGCCTGGAAGTGCAACCGCGTCGGCTTCATGCCTTGCCGGCCCCGCCAACGCAACGGGCGGCACGGTGACGTACTCGTACTTTATTCGCGCGAGTGCGCCTCCACCATCGACGAAAATTCCGGAGCGAGCGGTTCCGTGCGTCGGGTGTAATAACTAACATCGCGTCGCTGATTTTCGGATGACTGCACACTAATGGGAGCGCCATCCCATTTTCGCGGAATGGCGGAAGCGACCAAACGGGTGCGAGGGCAGTCTCACCATGGGTGAGTTTCCTCCGCAAACGTATTCGCAACTTCCTTCGCTGCCGGGTCCTCAGGCCGTTGCTGCGCCTTTTGAAACGGGGGGTGAGCCCGAAGCGACTGGCGTGGAGTCTGGCGATTGCGCTGCTGATCGGGGTCAATCCGTTTCTGGGCTTGACGACGGTGTGCATGGTGCTGGTGGCATGGGTGTTTCGGCTGAACCATGTGGCGACGCAGATTGGGATTCACGTGGTGGCGCCGTTGCAGTGGCTGCTGTTTCTGCCATTCATTCACGCTGGGATCGTGTTATTTCGGGCGCATCGGCTTCCGATGTCGAAGGCAGATATTCTGCATTTGAGCCATCGCCACCCGCTGCAGCTGATTCGTCTCCTGTGGCAATGGGAGTGGCATGCGCTGGTGATCTGGGCGGTGTTTGCTGTGCTGCTGGCGCCGGTGATGGCGGTGCAGATTCGCCGATTCCTGGTGGTTGCGATGCGCCGGCATAAGGATCTGCTGGTGTGAGTGCCGTGGGTGATGAGGAGCTTGCCCATGTTTAGGTACGAGCCATACCATCTAAACCTGCTAGGCTCTGTGCATGGAAATTCCTGTCAAGCTGATGAAGGCTCTGGATATTCTGCGGGAGACGGGGCACACGGTTGGCGAGCCGAGCGTGAGTGTTGCCGGCGGAATCATTGTGTCGGTGGATGAAAAGACGCTGAACGAAGGTGAGATCTTCAAACTGGCCAACCTGCCTTCGTAGAGTCCGGGGGCTGTGCGCGACGGATCACACGAACGGGGGATGCGCTCTGCCGCTGGTGTGTGTCGCGTGAGCGGGGAGGCGGCGGTAGTCTCGGTCCATGAGCCCTTCCCTTCGGCAGCAAATGGACGTGAATATTCGTGAGATCGAGCTTAAACTTGATCGACTTGCCTTCCAACAACAGCCTGATCCGCACACGATTGCGGCGGAGCAGAGAGAGCTGGAGATCCTGAAGCAGAAGATGAGCGCTCTGCCGCAGGATGATCCGACGGGCGTGTACGCGTAACCGTCCGGCCCTCCCCTGAACGATCGCCCGTTCCCCTCGCCTTTTCGCGGGGGGGGGGGCGGTGCGGCGATCGTGCGTGGAGGAGGATAGCGCCAGCGCGAGCTATCAGTAAAGGCGATCGCAGAGGTCGCGAAGATACGTGGACAGAGAGCCGCGCGTGCGATGGCGGATGGCATCGAAATCTGGTATGCCGACGGCTGCGGTGTTCAATCCGGGAAGTAATTCGCTGAAATTCGAGGTGGTCGAGATGCAGGCCGGGCAGCGGTTTGCGGGCGAGGCGACCAAGCGGGTCAGTGCGACGATCGAGGATTTTGGCGAGAAGGGGACGCTGACAGTGTTTCGCGGGCGCGAGGTCGATCGTAAAGAACAGGTCGATGTAGCGGATATGACGGCGGCGGCGCGGATTGCGGTGGGATGGCTGCGCGAGCAGGGAGTGCTGGAGGGACTGCAGTTTGCGGCGGTGCGGGTGGTGCATGGCGGATTGATGTTTGCGGGGGCGGTGCGAGCGACGGCAGAGGTTCGGCGAGAGATCGAGCGTTTGGAGGAGTTGGCGCCGCTGCACAACAGAAGTGCGGTGGAAATTCTGGACGTGCTGGACGGAGAGCTGAACGACGGGGAGAGGAAGGGCACGCCGTTGATGGTGACGTTTGACACGGCGTTTCATCGGACGCTGCCGGAGGTGGCGTGGCGATATCCGATCGAGCGGGAGACGGCGGATCGGTGGGGAGTGCGGAAGTTCGGGTTTCATGGGCTCTCGCACCGGTACATGCTGGAGCAGTATGCGCGGTCGGTGGGCAAGCCGACGGAGAAGGTTTCGCTGGTAACGCTGCATTTGGAGAGCGGATCGTCGGCGGCAGCGATTTTGAAGGGCAGGTCAGTGGATACGACGATGGGTCTGACGCCACTTGAAGGGCTGATGATGGGGACGCGGTCGGGGAGTGTGGATCCGGCGATTGTGCCGTTCCTGATGGAGAAGGAGGGGGTGGAGGTCGACGCGGTGATGACGCTGCTCGAGAAGAAGTCGGGGCTGCTGGGGATTGCGGGTGGGTCGCTCGATACGCGGGTTCTGGTGAAGCGGGAGGATACGGCGGCCCGGCTCGCGCTCGAGATGTTTGGCTACCGGGTGAGGATGGCGGTGGGGGCGTATCTTGCGGTGCTGGGGGAGGCGGTGGACGCGGTGATTTTTGGTGGTGGGATCGGGGAGAATTCACCGTGGCTGCGATCGGCGGTGGCCGAGGGGCTACGTGGGTTTGGGATGGAGTTTGATGCGGCGCTGAATGAGCGATCAGTGGAGGGGCAGGTGCGGTTGTCCAAGGAAGGATCGCGACTGGGGGCGTGGTCGATGCCGGTGGAGGAGGGGCTGCAGATGGCGTTTGAGTGCCGGTTGGCGATCGAGGCGGAGTAGGGTTGGGGCTGGTGGAGGAAGGCGGATTCCTGGCGGGCGCTGGGGTTCCCGGTAGAGAAGCGGGTTCCTCGTTCTAGCTCGGAATGACAACCAAGAAGGCGTGGCTTCGCTTTGAGATATGGGCTGCCGAGCGCTTGTTCCTGAGGAGTGCGGGCTTTCAGCAGGAGCAGATGCGGGGTTCTTCGCTGCGCTCAGAACGACAAACAAAAGGATGGCGTTCGCGGCAGGTGGAGTTCTGTAAGGTGGGGTTCCGTAGAGAAGCAGATCCCTCCACTTCGGTCGGGATGACAATGTGGGGGCACGGCCCAGTATGGCGCTTCAGAGGCGTTTGCGGACGGTGCGGCGGGTGGCAGCCCCCCTGGACGAACGCCGGTTCTGACGCAAATTACTTGATGGTGAGGAGCGGAACAAAGCAGAGACAACAGGATGACAACAAGAAAAGGAGGATCGACTGCATATCCCTGGTATCTGATTGCCTGACGCTGGGTGAACGCCCGCTGCGTGTGTAGGACGAATCAGCTGGCAGCTGGCGTTGGCGAGGTAGCGTCTGCCGGAGTGGTGAGGCGGAAGAAGCTGAGAGTGGCGTCGCCCTGCTTGAGGGTGCGGGTCTCCGTGAGGCGGCCGATGGTGGATGGGAGCGGGGAGCGGGTGGCGTGTTCGACGACGATGGTGGCGGTGGACGCGAGGATGGTGGCGGCGCGGGTGCTGCCGAGGAGATGCAAGGTATTGGTGTACTCATCGGTGGCTTCGTAGGGTGGATCGAGGAAGACGAGATCGAGAGGGTAGACGGGCGGGGTTTCGATCAGGCGGGTGAGGAAGGCGGTGGCGGAGCGCTCGTGCACGGTCACGCCGGTGGAGATCTTGAGGGCGGTGAGGTTGGCGCGGAGGGTGGCTATGGCGGCCGGCTCCCGCTCGACAAGGTGCACGTGGGCGGCGCCGCGGCTGTGGGCCTCGATGCCGACGGCGCCGCTGCCGGCATAGAGATCAGCGAAGCGGGCCCCGGCAATGCGAGGGCCGAGGACGTTAAAGAGGGTCTCGCGGAGGCGATCGGAGGTGGGGCGGGTGCCGGTGCCTTTGGGGGCGAGGAGGAGCCGGGATCTGAGGGTGCCGGCGATGACGCGCATAAAGGCAATGGTAGCGAATGTGGGAAGAAGGAGGTCTCGAGCAGGCTAGGGTACTCAAGTCGGCTGGTGGAGTTTGGGGTGGGCGGGTTGGGTGAACAGGTTGGGCGTTCCCGGTAGAGAAGCGGATTCCTCCCTGTGGGTCGGAATGACATAAGAGAGGATGGAGGGCTGACGCATACAATTATAGGAATGCAGGCATGGAGCTTTAGCCTTGGGCGATGGATGGGCGTGGAGGTTCGGCTGCATGCGTACTTTCTGCTGCTGCTGGCGCTGACGATGGGAGCCGCACCGGCGGCGGGCGCGGATGGAACGCGCGGATTTGGGCTGTGGCTGATGCTGCTGCTGGCGGTGGCGATCCGCGAAGTGGCGCGGGCGATGGCGGCAGCGTGGATGGGGATCGAGCTGAACGCGCTTTTGCTGCTGCCGACCGGCGGGCTGATGACATTTGCCAATGGGGCGGAGCTGCGGCCCGAAGCGGAATGGCGCTTGGCGATGGTGGGACCGATCACCAACGTAGCGGCTGCGATCGTGCTGGTGGGGCTGATGCTGGCAGTGGCGCCGGGGATTGCGCTGTGGGAGCAGCCGTGGATCGGCGTGGGGCATCTGCTGCGGGCGCTGGTGTGGAGCAATGCTCTGCTGGGTGTGTTGCATCTGCTGCCGGCGGTGCCGCTTGATGGCGGACGCGTGCTGCGGGCGGAGATTGCGAAACGGCGCGGAATGGCGGTGGCGGCGAAGACGGCGGCCGGTCTGAGCCGGCTAGTGGCGCTTCCCCTGGTGTTTGGCGGGCTGGCGATGCGAGCGCCGTGGATGACGGCGGCGGGCGCGTTTCTGCTGCTGGCAGGATCGCTGGACCGGCAAACGGTGCTGGTCGAAAACGAGATCGACTCGATTCGGATGCGGGATGTGATGCTCGAAGACTTCAACACGCTTTCGGGCGCGGACACGCTTGAAGAGGCGTTGAACCGGGCGCTACACGCGACGCAGGATGTGTTTCCGGTGGTGCGGAGTGGGAGCCTGGTGGGGGCGGTGTCGCGACAGGGGATTGTGGAGGCACTTGAGAGCGGCGGCAACGGCTATGTGCAGGGCATGATGACGCGCGGTCTGACCACGGCGGGGCCGGATGATCCGGTGATGACGACGTTGCGCAAGATGGTGGGGCAGGGCGGCGCGCAGCTGGTACCAGTGGTGGAGGGCGATCGCGTGGTGGGGATTGTGACTCCCGGGAATCTGTCGCACTCGACGCGGCTGCTGGCCCGGCAGCGGCGGCTGAAGAAGGTCATAGGCCGATAGCTGTGGAGAGTGTACCGGAGGGGACTGCGGCGGAAGCGGAGCTGACGGGTGCGATGGCGGCCGGGAAGGAGCGAGGAAGGCTCGAACCGGGGCTCTACCTGGTGGCGACGCCGATCGGCAACCTTGAAGATATGACGCTGCGCGGGTTGCGAGTGCTGCGCGAGGCGGACCGGATTGCTTGCGAGGATACGCGGCAGACAGGGAAGCTGCTGAATCACTTCGGCATTAAGACGCCGACTGTGAGCTATCACGCGCATAACGAAGGGGAGCGGGCAACGGAGCTGGTGGAGACGCTGCGGGCCGGCGGACGAATCGCCGTGGTGAGTGATGCAGGCACGCCGGGAATTTCGGACCCAGGGGGAGTGCTGGCGCGGGCGGCGATCGCGGCTGGGGTAGCGGTGTTTCCGGTTCCGGGGGCGAACGCGGTGGTGGCGGCGGTCATTGCAAGTGGGTTGCCGGCGGAGCGATTTCGTTTCCATGGATTTCTGCCGGCGAAGGCGGGCGAGCGGCGAACGATGCTAGAAGAGCTGCAAGCGGCGTCGCGGACGGCTACGGGTGTCTCCTGGAAGACGACGGAAATTTTCTACGAGACGCCGCACCGGATTGTCGAGGCGTTGGGAGATGTGGAGGCGGTGTTCGGACCGGACCAGCCTGTGGTGCTGGCGCGCGAGTTGACCAAGCTGCACGAGGAGTTTTTGCGGGGCTCGGTGGGAGAGGTGCTGGCAGAGCTGGCGGGACGCGAGAGTGTGCGGGGGGAGATGGTGTTGCTGCTGGCGCTGGCTGGCGTAACAGCTGGCGGAGAAATCTCCGTCAGTGTGCGGGCGGCGGTTCGGGGGCTGATTGCGGCGGGCGCAAGTGAGAAGGAGGCGTTGAAGCAGGTGGCGCGGGAACGGGGACTGGGTAAGAGCGAGGTATATCGGGAGTGGCAGCGGGATAAGGGGCGGTAGACGCTTGAAGTTAGCGATGCTTTGCAGCCAGGATGATCTGTTCTGTCTGCCCCGCCCCGATGAGTGCGTTCAACTTTGTCTCGTCGATTCCAGCGATACGGCCAAGCAAGACAAGCGAGGCGTAGGCATGGCCTTTGGAACGCCAGCGCGCCATCTCCACCAGGGAGGGCAGGGCTTCACGACGCATCTGGTCGAGGGTCTGGCTCTCGCGTGTTTCGGTCAGACTGATGAGTAGCAGGCTTGATTTGTTGCGGTCAGTCCAGTCGCCGGAGTTCAGCATGGCAATAAAACTTCCTGGGGGGATCGACCGGGCGATGGCAGGGCTGCTGTCTGCAAGCACAGAGAGCGCGCGGGTCGCATTATTGCGAACGTCCTGGTCGGGATCGCGGGTAGCGTGATCGAGCGCGGCGAGTTGTGCAGGAGAGCGCAGACAGTAGCCGAGCAGTTGGGTGGCGGCGCGGCGGCTGCCCAGAGACGACGAGTACAGGCTTACCCGCCGGATAAGCTTGCCATGCACCACGGCGTACCGCCGGAATTGGAGCTGAAGACGTCTGCCAGCAGGATTGTTCATCAGCGCGTAGCCGTTTACGTCATCTTCGCCAGAATCTCCCTGCATGACGGCCTTTCCAAGAGCTTCGTCTTCTGCGGCATAGAGATCGAGCTGGTCGTCGGGCAGGCGGATGCGGCCGTGCGGCGGCGGACTGAAGTGCGGCGCAGGAATATTGGCCTCATTGAGACCGAGATAGAACATCCACTTTCCGGCGGCGTCGCAGCACACGACTGCCACATTGCTAGGAGGATGGTGGAGTATTCCGGTCAGGCTTGTCTTGAGTTGAGCAAGGCGAGCGTCGACAGCGTTTACAGAGATGGGGTCGCCTTCGTGGATGGGGAGATCGGCGCGGAGCTGCTGAAGATTGGTCGATCCCGTGGCGAAGAACTCGACCTCACCGATGGTTCCCGGGGCAGGAGGACCAGACTGCGCCGCGCTTTGCTTGCAAAAGGTGAGTAAAAGCAGGACGAGGAGGAGGCGCATGACTGATTCATCTGAGGTGGCGCTCAATTCGTGGCTCGGCCTTTGACGCGGTCGTAGGTGTAGACGTTCGAGGTGGTGCCGAGGGATTCGTTGTAGAGGGTTTTGGCGCCGGCAGCTTCGTTAAGTTCTTCGGAGAAGTGGTGGATGGCGCGGAGGTGGTCGGCGGTGGCGGGGATCTCGAGTCGGGTGGTTTTGAGGAACTTCTGATAGCCGCGGTCGAGGATGCGGGCGATCTCGCCGTTGAGGACGAAACCGGCTCGGGCGAGGATCTGGACGGTGCCGTCCGGAGCGGGAGCGATCTCGGCTGCGACGCCGTATTTTGAGACTTTGACGGCTTTGGGGTTGCGCTTTGCACCCTCTGGCGCTGGGGAAACATCGAATCTTTGTGTGCCGAGGGCGGAAAGAACGTCGTCGAAGGTGCGGGAGATCTGCTTCTTGGCCATAAGGGTTCGATAGACTCGGAGTTAACTGTCGCATAGTGCGGGTCTGCGCTCAACCGAGTGCGCGGAGACCGGTGACGGGAGAGATTTGAGGCAATTCAAATGAGTGCGGCGACATCGGTGGCGAACAAGACGTTGGGAGCGGGGCTGCTGGAGCGCATCGGCAACACACCGCTGTTGCGGCTGGACCGGATTACGGAGCATCTGCCGGGGATCCAGATTTTGGGCAAGGCGGAGTGGGCGAATCCGGGAGGGTCGGTAAAGGACCGGGCGGCGTCGGCGATTGTGCTCGATGCCGAACGGCAGGGACGGCTGGTGTTCGGCGATCGGAACGGCAAGGGGCTGCTGGATGCAACGAGCGGCAATACAGGGATTGCGTACGCGATGCTGGGGTCGGCGATGGGATTTCCGGTGACGTTGTGCATGCCGTCGAATGTGTCGCCGGAGCGCAAGAAATATTTGGCGGCATATGGAGCGAAGATCGAATGGACCAATCCGGGTGAAGGCTCGGATGGGGCGATCCGACGAGCACGCGCGCTGGCGGCCGAGAATCCGGAGCGATTCTTCTATGCGGACCAATACGGCAACGAGAACAACTGGAAGGCACACTACTTCGGTACGGCGAACGAGATCTGGAAGCAGACGGAGGGGCAGATTACGCACTTCGTTGCAGGCCTGGGAACCAGTGGGACCTTTATGGGAACGACGCGACGGCTGCGCGAGCTGAACCCGGGAATCACGTGCATCTCCATGCAGCCGGACTCGCCTTTCAACGGGCTGGAAGGCCTGAAGCACATGGAGACGGCGATCGTGCCGAAGATCTATGACGCGCATCTGGCGGATGAGAACATTGAGATGGCGACGGAGACCGCGTATCGAATGGCGAAGCGGCTGGCGCGGGAGTCTGGCCTGCTGGTCGGGGTCTCGGCAGCGGCGGCAGTGGCAACCTCGCTGCAGGTTGCCGAGCGCGAGGCGGCGGCGGGGCGTGAAGCCGTCATCGTGACCATTCTGTGCGACTCGGCCGAGAAGTACATGAGTGAGCGGTTCTGGACGGAGGGTGACTAGGTGCTGCGACTCACGTTTGCTGCTTACCAAGCGCTGCGGGCGCATAGCGAAGAGACGTATCCGCACGAATGCTGTGGGATCATGCTGGGCAAGAGCGACGACGATGGCAACAGCGTCAAACAGCTGCTCCGGGCCGGCAACACACGAACGGACTCCGCGCATAATCGTTACCACATTGCGCCCGAAGAGTTGATTCGGGCGCAGCGCGAGGGACGCAAGACGGGTCTGGATATTGTCGGGTTCTACCATTCGCATCCGGATCATCCGGCGCAGTGGTCGAAGACGGATTTTGCCGAGGCGCACTGGATTGGTTGCTCGTATGTCATCACAGCTGTAGAGCAGGGACAGGCGAAGACGACCAACTCGTTTCTGCTGACCGGCGCGAGCGAGGAGGAGAAGCGCTTTGAAGACGAGGCGCTTGAGATTGACGTAACTGGCGTTGAAGAGAACGTTGCCAGCCAAGCTGCGAAGATGAGCGTAGATGTGAAAGAAGGAGACAAGGCATGAAGGTGAATATTCCCACGCCGCTGCGGGCATATACAAAGGGCAAAGAGACAGTTGAGGTGAGTGCATCGTCGGTGCAAGGGGCGCTCGATGCGTTGGTATACAACGCGCCCGAGTTGAAGAAGCACCTGTTCACCGAGGACAATAAGTTGCGCTCGTTTGTGAATGTGTATCTCAACGATGACGACATTCGCTATCTGCCGCAGCGCGAAGATACGGCTACAACCGAGGTCGACGAGTTGACGATTATTCCGTCGATCGCTGGCGGATCATGTCGAGGCTAGTGGGTGATCAAAGATAACCCTATCGCGCTCGAGGTCAATTTGGCTCTTCAAGAGTCGTACCGCGTTCTAGAGGCCTCCGTCGCGTTAGTACGCGAGCGGTGCAGCGAAGAAGAGATTGATGATTATCTTCAGGGTGTAGGAAATGTACTTCATGAGTTGAATCTTCAGCGTGATGGAACCGCTGTACGCTCAACACCCTGACCTAAAACCTACCGCCTGGGACTGAACGTCCTGATACGCAACATCTGGAGTACAGAGGAACTATGAACGCATCGTTGCTTGAACAGACTGAGATTGAGCTTCCGAAGCTGTCGAATGAAGAGATTGCGCGGTACTCGCGGCACCTGATCCTGCCCGAGGTGGGCATGGAAGGGCAGCAGAAGCTGAAGGCTGCGAAGGTGCTGTGCGTGGGTACGGGCGGGCTGGGCGCACCGCTGGCGCTGTACCTCGCGGCCGCTGGTGTGGGCACGATCGGTCTGGTGGACTTTGATGTGGTCGATGAATCAAACCTGCAGCGGCAGATCATTCACTCGCAGGCGACCGTCGGCAAGTTGAAGGTGGATTCGGCCGAGATCATGTTGAATGGCCTGAACAAGAACACGACGGTCGTGAAGCACAACACGATGCTGACGAGCGCGAATGCGATGGAGATCTTCAAAGACTACGATGTCATTGCGGACGGCACGGACAACTTCCAGACGCGCTATCTGGTGAACGACGCCTGCGTGCTGCTGGGCAAGCCGAACGCGTATGGATCGATCTTTCGCTTTGAAGGACAAGCGAGCGTTTTTGGTCTGCCTGAAGGTCCATGCTATCGCTGTCTGTATCCGGAGCCGCCGCCGCCGGGGCTGGTGCCAAGCTGCGCCGAGGGTGGCGTGTTGGGCATTCTGCCGGGGCTGGTGGGCGTAATCCAGGCGACGGAGACGATCAAGCTGATTCTAGGGATCGGTGAACCGTTGATTGGTCGTCTTCTGCTGATCGACGCGCTGGGCATGAGCTTTCGCACACTGAAGCTGCGGAAGAATCCTGATTGCCCGGTGTGCGGTACGCACCCGACGGTGACGGAGTTGATCGATTACAACCAATTCTGCGGGATCGCGGCTCCGGCTGCTGTTGGACCGCTTGAGGTGAGTTCGCACGGATCGGTTGATGCAAGTGCGAACCTTGTCGAAGGTGTTCCGCAGATCTCGGTCGAGCAGCTAAAGCAGCGGCAGGACGCCGGTGACAGGCCGTTTGTGCTCGATGTTCGGGAACCGCATGAATATGCAATTGTGAACCTGGGCGCGCCGTTGATTCCGGTGGGTCAGATAGGGTCGCGACTGAGCGAGATTCCTGTTGGCAAAGACGAGGAGATCGTGGTCCATTGCAAGTCTGGTGGCCGATCGCAAAAGGCGGCTCAGGAGCTGAAGGCGGCGGGCTTCATCAACGTGAAGAACCTGGCCGGCGGCATTACTGCCTGGGCCGAGCGCATCGACCCGACGCTACCGAAGTACTAAGATAGTTACAAATATAAGCGGCAGAGAAGAAGAGGCTGATCTGGCTTCCCTGCTCTGCCGCTTCGACTTACTACGGCTTCTGTTTGCGCGCCTTGCGAGTGAGGGCTGGCTCAAGTGGCTTCAGTGTGCTATCGGTGGGTGGCGTGCGAAGCTGCAGGATCTGCGCGATGAGGGCGTAGACGTCCACATTCTCGAAAGTCCTCAGGCGCTTGTTGCGGTTGAAGTCTGGACCTTCGGCGAAGAAGATCGCCTTCATCTCCGGCATGAGATGCGGGTCAAAGCCGTGGCTGCCGTGCGTTTGTGTGGGCTCGGGTAGTTTGTTGCCACGGGCAAGCAGAATGTACGGCCCGGTGGGGACGACGATGGGATCGCCTTCGCGCGGGTTCGCGTCGAAGCGTAACTCTGGCGGCGTGGCAGAGCGGCGGTAGACCTTAAACTTCGGGCTTGGATGCGCGAGGAACTCTCGGTAGAGGCGCTCGGCTTCAGCTTCGTCCTTCGAGTAAAGCAGCGATCCCTCCGTACGAACGCCGTCCAGGTTCGCGAAGTCCGAAAGGATGACGGCGGGCGGCTGGAGCTTGGTCATGCCGTGGTCGGCGAGGACGATGAGATCGACGGGTAAGCCGGTGGCGCGGAGTTTGCTATCGAGGTCGCCCATAAGGTCATCGAGGTGGTGGACAGCATCGCGAGTTTCGTCCGAATCCGGACCGTGCGCGTGGCCGGCATGGTCGACGTCAGCGAAGTAGAGCGTGATGAAGTGTGGTCGATCGGCGGCGGCAAGGCCGAGCCAGCTGATGACCTGATCGATGCGGCGGTGATCGTCGAGACCGTCGTCATAGTGCAGGTAGAAGCTGGGGCGGAAGCCTGCGATCTTCGCCTCAGAGCCGGGCCAGAAGAGGCAGGCGGAACGCATGCCGTGCTGCTCGGCGAGCGACCAGAGCGGCGTGCCACCGTACCATGTGCCGTCGCTGCTAGGCTCCGGGCGGGTGTAGACGTAGACGGCATCGCGCGCGGGATCGAAGAAGCTGTTGCCGACAATGCCATGGTGCTCGGGATAAAGGCCGGTGACGATCGAGTAGTGATTGGGAAAGGTGAGCGACGGAAAGCTGGGCAGCATGCCATCCGGTGCGCTGACACCAGCATGAGCGATCGCCTCCAGATGCGGCGTCCCGAACTTTTGCGGGTAATCGTAGCGGAATCCATCCAGCGAGACGAGAACGACATAGTGCTTGCTCTGTTGCGCGGGCGCGTTTGGCGGACTGGGAACGCTGATGACCGGAACTGGATCTGGAGCGCCGACTGTGACTGCCGAAGGCGTCTGCGCCGCGAGCGAACAGGAGAGCGCAATGGTAAGAATGAGATGCGTAACGCAGACGAAGAAGATCAGGTGCAGCTCCTGCGAGGACGATGTTTTAATCTTCGGCTTTGTCATCGACCGTGAGGATCTGAAGCGCAAGCGGCGGCTGCAGCATGCATTCAAAGTTGCCCATGGCGGTGAGCGCGCGGTGAATGGTGGAGGTGAGGCAGGGCTCCGTGGTGACGACAAAGGGAAGGCGATGTTTTGGGTAGCCCGGGCGCTGCAGGATCGAATCGATATTGGCACCAACCGTGGCGAGTGCGCCGGAGATGGCCGAGACAATACCCGGCTTGTCATCAACGATGAAACGCAGGAAGTGCGGCGCGAGGAACTCCCCGATCACGCGGCGCGACGTGGTCTGGAGGGAGACGGTGCAGGAGCCGTGCGCGATCGCGAGCAGGTCACTGACGATGGCAACAGCGGTCGGATTACCGCCCGCTCCGTGACCGGAGAAGACCACATCGCCACCGAACTCGCCCGTGGTGACGACCATGTTCTGCGTGCCGTGTGACCAGGCGATGGGCGAGGCGTGCGGCACGAGCATGGGGGCAACGCGGGCGTGCACGGCGTCCTCGCCCCCGAGCTGCACGCGCGAGACCTGGCGAATGGTGCAGCCAAGCTCCTTCGCGTACTGGAAGTCGACGGCGTCGAGCAGAGAGATGGACTGCGTGGGGATGTCGTCCGGATTAAGCTCGGCATGCAGAGCGGCGCGGGCGAGGATGCAGAGCTTGGCACGCGCGTCAATGCCGTCAACATCGGCCGACGGATCGGCCTCGGCGTAGCCTGCGGCCTGCGCCTTCGCGAGCACCTCGGCGTAGTTAGCGCCGTGCTCCATGTGGCTGAGGATGAAGTTGCAGGTGCCGTTGAGGATGCCGCTGAGCCGCGTGATGCGATCGCCCTGAAGTCCTTGCAAAGTCGCTGGAATGACTGGAACGCCGCCCGCCACCGCGGCGTTATAAAGCAGCTGAACGCCGTGCTCGGCGGCGAGGACCGCGAGGGCGGCGCCGCGATAGGCGATGAGCTGCTTGTTGGCGGTGACGACAGACTTGCCGGAGCGAAGGGCCTGCGCAAGCCAGTTCTCGATCGGATCCATGCCGCCGATGGTCTCGATGACGATATCGACATCGCTGGCGGCGAGCACGGCTGCGGGATCGTTGTGCCAATGCACCGTCGGCGGGACGGACAGGGCGGCTTGCAAGCTGCGTTTCCGCTCGACGGCGCGATTGACGATGTGCGTCAGCTCCACTTCCGCGAACTGCTGAGCGGCGAGCACGCGCGCAACGGCGCTGCCAACCGTGCCGAAGCCGAGCAGAGCGACGCGTAGAGGACGGGAACGATTCGGTGAGGTGGTCTGTGTGTCAGTCATGAGTTTGTACATAGAAAGGTTACTAATAGTCTAGTTTGATCAGACTTTCCTGCCAGGCAGCAAAGCTCTTCCAAGCGTCTGGGCCGAGCACCTGCGAGATGGGCAGAGAACGATCGGAGAGCGGCAGAGCGACCTCGCGATAGAGCTTTGCGTCGTCGAAGCCGACGCGAGCAGCATCCGCGGCGGAGTTGCCAAAAAAGATAGCCTCAACGCGCGACCAGTAGCAGGCGGCGAGGCACATGGGACAGGGCTCGCAGGAGCTGTAGAGCTCGCAGCCGGCCAGCGAGAAGGTACCGAGTTCCGCGGCCGCGCGGCGGATGGCGGTGATCTCGGCATGCGCTGTAGGATCGTTCGTCGCGGTAACCAGATTCACGCCGGTAGCGACGATCTCTCCGGCGCGTACGATCACCGCGCCGAAGGGGCCACCGCGGCCGGAGGTGACATTCTTTGTCGCGAGATCGATCGCCTGCTGCAGGAATGCGGCGATGGGTGTGCACGGCTGTGAGGGCATTGCAATGGCTCCTGGAGCTTCGTCGCAGTGTAGGTGTGGGTGCGCGACCGTCTGAACTCGTGACAGAAACCCATGCTACATGGCGCGCTTCCGCACGGGACAGTCTGATCGATACACGAGGCCAGAAGCGTGCCGATTGAGGAGTATGACGGAGCAACGGAGCGCTGCCCCGGGATGAATCGCAATCGCGTCGTGACGTCGTGTCTGCTTGTCAGAACGTAAAGTTTGCCTGCAACGTGATCTGCCGAACCGCTGTGGAGCTGCTGAAGGGACGACCGGCAAGCGTGGTGAAGCGGCCAAACTGCTGGGCGGAGCTGACGACGCTGTTGGGCGTTCCGTAGGGCACCTGGTTGAAGATGTTGGAGCCTTGGGCGCCGAGGGTGAGATTGTAACGGCGACCGGTGCTGCTGCCCCCGAAGCCACCCGAAGGTCCACCGCCGCCCGGGCCGCCGCCTCGGCCGCCGCGACCACCGGGACCGCCAGCTCCACGAGCACCGGCAGGTGGCTCGTTCTTAGGCCCAAAGCCGATGGTCTTGCCGACTCGCAGATTGACCGTGGCGTTGGCTGGGCCTAGACAGTAGTTAACGGGAACCTGCGTCAGCGTACCGGCGGTGTTCTGCGTCAGGCTGTAATCGGCAGCGTTGCGGCAGTTCCCGCGATTGCCGTTTACAAAGTAGGGACGATCGTTAAACTGGCCATCACCGTTGCGATCCGTTCCGGCGGTGATGTTGTAAAAGGTACCCGACTGTGCCAGAAGGAACGGACTAAGCGTGATGTGGAGCGGCAGCTGGTAGCTGCCACCGGCAACGGCGAAGTTGCGATGCACGAACGCGGCGTTTCCATAATCAATCCGCCGATTGTTCACATCGGTGGCGAAGTTGGTGGCACTGCCTGTATTGGCGTTGCCGAAATTGAGTGAGTAGAAGCCCCAGAGCTGCAACTTCTTCATGCGGATGTTGCTGTTAATGAGCAGCTGCTGCTCTTCGTAGTAGCCGCCGGAGAGGTACTGATTGTTGTAGCTGGTGGGCTGGCCGGGGTCATTGGTGATCGCGCGGCTGAGGTATTGGTGAATGCCTTTGGCCGTGATGTAGTTGACCGAAACGGTACCGGCGCGGCCTAGCTGCTGATCGATACCAAAGGCGGCCTGCTGGTTATAAGAACTGCGCAGGTTAGGCGCGAGCGTGTAGGTTGTGCTGCCGAGCGTGTTGCTGGCCGCACTGTTGCAACCGGCGAGCGCGCCTGGCTGGCAGGTTGCCGCATTCGGGTTCTGAACGACGTTCTGCGATTGATTCTGGCCGTTGTACTGGATTGAAGTCAGAACGTCGGTCTGCTGGAAACGGTCGTAGAAGATCCCGTAGCCAAGGCGCACAACGGTGACTGGCTGACCGCCCTTGCGCGGAATGCCGTACGAGATAGCGAAGCGCGGAGCGAGGTCATGATTGCTGTGAATGACGTTCTCCGCCTCGTACCGCAGACCGTAGCTGACCGTCAGGTTCGGGCGTACCTTCCAGTCATCCTCGGCATAGATGCCGACGTCCGTGAGGCGGTTTGAGATGGTTGGGTTCGTGATCACGGTCTGCCGAAACTGCTGTGCTGTTCCGGCAATGTAGCTGGCCAGCGAGGTATAGGTGAACGTTCCATTTGATCCGGCGTTCGAGGTCAGCGTCTCCTGCGTGGTGCGGAGGCGTCCGCCAAAACGCATGAAGTGCTTGGCAAGTTGCACCGAGGTGTAGTTCTGCGCTTCGATGTGGGTCTCCGTGCTTTCGGAGCGGCCTTGGCTCGACCCGCCGCCGGTCACAATACCCTGCACGGACACAGTAGGGTCCGTTTTGTTCGGGGTCTGGAGCGAGTGATCGCGCTCGTACTCAAACCTTGTCTCGTTGATCACATGCGAGCTGATCAGCTGTGTATCGCTCAGTTGAATTGTGTTCTCGCTCGCGTCCGTGCTGTAGCCAACGCTCTCGAGCGAGGTATTGCCGACACCCGCATTCTGTTGTCCGTTCACGTAGTACTGGTAGCGCGCGGTGAGCGTGTTCTTTTCACCGATTGCCAGGTCCAGCCGAGGGGTGATGTCGCTTCGGGTCTGGGGATGGAAGACAGCACGGGCGGTGACCGGGTAGGCGCCGGTCACGACGCAGGGGCTGGTCACGCCCTGCTGTGGGGCGCAGAGCGACGTCGGGTTCGCCGGATCCGCATAGAAGTTTGTCGGGTTGACGATGCTGTTGTCCTGGATCGTGCGGTGCGAGCCGCCGACTGAGAACGACGAGAAGCGATTGATCGGCCCGGTCACGCTGCCGATCATGAAGATCGTGTGGTACGGCGGCTGCACATTGGTGCTGCCCAGGAACGGGTTCGACGTGTTGAAGTGGTTGTCGCCACCCTGAATGCTGTAGTTGCCGTGGAGCTTGTCTGTACCCGGCTTGGTAAAGACCTCGACACGGCCGTAGCCAATCTTGTCGAACTGTGCGGAAAAGGGATTCTGGTTGATACGGATCTCGCGAATCGACGACTTGGGCGGCAGCTGCCCGCCCGTAAATCCATCGACATAGATCTGTCCACCACTTGGTCCGGAGGCGGGTCCGGCAAGCGCCGAGAGCTCGGACGAGAGCTCATCAGGATCATCGGACAGAGCGTCGAGATCTTTATCCTTAATCACAGTTGCACTGGCGTTGGCATCGGAGTCGATGCTGAGCTGGTTGCTCTGTGCGTCGACCTGGACCTCCTGCGACTGCTCCTGTATGGCGAGCTTCACGTCAAGCGCGAGCTGTTGATTGCCCGCGAGACGCACACCCTGCTTTACATAGGTTGAGAAACCCTTCATCGTGACGGTCACGGCGTAGAGCCCGCCGGGCACGCCCGTCAGCGTGTAGCTGCCGTCATCCTGTGAGGTGGTGACCAGCGCCTTGCCCGACGCCGGGGTAAAGGTGACGGTGGCGCCCGGGATCACGGCATTATCGGGATCGGCAACAGTTCCGTGCACCGCGGCACCGGCACCGGCCTGGCTCCAGGAGATCGTGCCGGGGACAAGGCAGAGGAAAAGAAAACAAAGCTTCAGCGTTGCTCGAAAGTGCATTCCTGCTCCTGAGAGATCGATTATTGGGAGCCGCCGCCGGCTTCTCCACCACCACCACCCATGCTCCATGGAGAGAGCGCCATCTCGGCACCGCCGCCCGGTGAGGCTGCGAGAATGGGCTCTACGCCGGCCAGGATGGTCACCGCCGCAACGGTTCCGCCGGTGCCATCGCCGCCAACAGCCATTACGGCTCCGCCTACCTTCAGGTCCGCGAGACGCACCGCAGGCAACCGTGAAACTACCTGCGAGAGATCGCCGCCGCTGCCCGTGTGTCCGGCTGCACCTTCGCTGCCAGCCGGCGAGGTCTGGCCGGCTGCAGACGGTGTGCCGCCTGCCGAAGCAGAGGAACCTGTCTTTGCTCGAGCAGCGAAACGCGCCGCGACCTCTGGCGGCAGCTGGTGAATGGATGTACTGTCGGTGACCGAAAGCGTGACTGGCTTCTGCGTCTTTACGTCCTTAACCGTCACCTGGCCCGCGGCGGAGTCGATCGACTGGATGGTGCCCGACAGATGCCGAAAGGAGCCACTGACGATCTCATCGGCTGCCACCGAGCCGTCCGTGCTGCGTTCGCCCCGCGCACGCAGCTGGTCGCCGGTACGGATCTCACCCAGGCTGCTCTTTGTGGCATCCTCGAAGCGTGCCGAGGTCGGCGCATACCGCCGAACGATGGTTGACGGCGTAGTCACAATTTTGACGGTGTGCGTGCCGGCGGTCATCGTGACCACACCACTTGCGGGATCGACTGCACTGACGATGCCGCCCGTTCCATGCTGCCATCCGGCCTGCTCAGCCTCTCGCCGCTTGGCGATGTCGGTTGACTTCATGAGCACCAACCGCCGAGCCATAAGCGTGCCTGTAGCTTCGCCAGGAGCACCGATGGCAAGAACGCGATCGCCCACTGCCAAGTCGGTCATGGCCCCTGGCTGGGCTGCCTTCAGATCCGTGCTGCCGGCCGGCAGTTCCACGACTTTGGTCTCACCGGAGAGGGCGACCGAAATCTTTTCACCTTTGTCAGTCGTCAGCGTCAACGAGGTTGCGTCCATGGCCTGGATGGTGCCAATCTGCCGCGCAGCCGAGGTCGCGGTAGATGCCACCTGAGCCCGCAGGCTCGACGCTTGGTTGGAGAGACTGGAAGGAAGCAACAGCATGACACCGGCGATGGCACAGCCTGCTTGACGGACCTTCATACGCGCATCTCTCCTTGCCTCGCCGCTCGCTCCACCTCGCCATGTCACGCTTGAAGGAATGGAATCGCTGGTTCGGAGACGGTAGTGGCTAGAAAAAGTTTCAGTCGAAGCTTGCCATCTGTGAAGTATCGAGGTTGATGACGTAACGGAAAGAGGTTGAGACGATCCGTGGCGTCATCTCAACCTTTCCGTATCACAGGCATGCGTGCGCGTGACTAAGATTCTTTGGCTTGCAGAATCGCCACAGAATCAGCCGGCAGAATGATCTCCTGGTCCGTCACGGTAATTCCGCTGTCCGAAGCAAGCTGCACCGGCAACTTATCTCGGTTGGGCAGGGTGACGGTCTCGGTTCCAAGATTGAGCGCAACCAGCACATGTCCGCGACGCATGGTGAGCCATCGCTTGTCTTCGTCGAACTTGATCCGAACAGCCTGCAGCTGTCCGTTGTTGAGCGAGATGGAGCTTCGCCGCAGATGGATGAGCTTGCGTGTCCAGTCCAGCATGTCAGCATGGCTGCCTTGGTGGACCTCGCTCCACTTCAGATGAGATCGCTCGAAGGTCTCGCGCTTTTCAGGGTCCGGGATCTCATCGTCGTTCCAGCCAAACTGGGCGAACTCTCTCTTCCGGCCCGCCGAAACGGCCTTTGCCATCTCTTCATCATCGTGATGGGCGAAGTACTGGAAGGGCGTTGAGGCGGCAAACTCTTCGCCCTGAAAGAGCATAGGGATAAAAGGCGCGGTCATCACCAGAGCCAACGCGACTTTGGTCTTAGCCGGGCCCACAATGTGCTCGATCCGGTCACCGATCGCACGATTGCCAATCTGATCGTGGTTCTGAATGTAGCCAAGGAAGTGGTGCGCCGAGAGATCGCCAACGCGCCGACCGTGAGTACGTTTACGGAACCCCGAGTATTCGCCGTCGTAGACGAAGACCTCTTTGAGCGACTTCGCCAACGCTTCCATACTGCCGAAGTCGTCGTAGTAGCCCTGCCCTTCCTCGCTCGGTTGAAGAACGGTGAAGAGAGAGTGATGGAAGTCGTCACTCCATTGCGCGTCCATCCCCATGCCACCGGCCTCGCGCGGCTTCACCACGTGCGGGTCATTCAAATCACTTTCGGCAATCAGAACCAGGCGTCGACCGAGAACGGACGAAAGCACGTCCACCTCACCCGAAAGCTGCTCCATAAAGTGCACGGCCGATCGATCCATGTATTCGTGCACCGCATCAAGCCGCAAACCATCCACATGGTAGTCGCGCATCCACATCAGCGCGTTATCGACGAAAAAGCGGCGCACCTGATCGCTTCCGCTCTCCTCGAAGTTGACCGCCGCGCCCCATGGTGTGCGGTGCCGGTCCGTCAGGTACGGGCCAAATTTGATGGTGTAGTTCCCTACCGGACCGAAGTGGTTGTATACCACATCCAGCAGCACAGCCAGGCCAGTCTGATGGCACGCGTCGACAAACCGCTTGAAGGCATCTGGCCCGCCGTAGCTGTGCGTCACTGCAAACAGGCTGACTCCGTCGTATCCCCAGCCGAAATCTCCAGGAAACTCGGCGATCGGCATGACTTCGATATGGGTCACACCTAGCGTTGCAAGATAGCGCAAATGATCGATCGCAGAGTCAAACGTGCCACCGTCGGAAAAGGTTCCGATGTGCATCTCGTAGATCACGGCGCCGGTAAGCGGCGGCCCCTGCCACAAGGGATCATGCCAGACAAACGTTGCTTGATCGTAGAGGCGCGATGGTCCGTGAACGCCATCAGCCATGTCCAGCGCGCGCGGATCGGGGTAGGGCGTGGGGTCCGCGTCGATCAGATAGGCATAGTCATCGCCGCATGCGGCATCGGCCTCAATCGACCACCAGCCATCGCTGTCCGGACCCTTCATCGGGCACCGAAGCTCCCCTTTGTCAGCGGCCTTCCCGTAAAGCAGCAATGTCATCTTCTTTGCGTCGGGAGCCCAAATTCGAAAGTCATGCATGTGTAGATCCTTCCTTCACCAATAGAGCAACGGGAAACCTGGCAAGCAACGCGTCCAACCGCACAGTGCCTCCGATGTGGCCCTCTCCGGAAAGCCGGTTGATCCAGGCACCTTCCGGAAGAGCAAGAGATGTATCCGCCCATGAGCCGCCGAGCAGGAACGGGTGGCGTGGCGTGATCGTGATCACCGCCTCACCCCGCTGGAACGCAACCACGTGCTCCCATTTACGACCGCGCGCCTCAATTGGCGTGTACCCCGCATCCCGGCGGAACCACTCGGGGTGCTCGCGACGAAGGTGCAGCGACTGGTGCAGCGTCCAGAGCTTCGTCATACCGTCATCGCCGCGACGTGCAATCTCGTCCACAGTCAGCGACTTCATCTCCGCCAGCAGACGCCGGCGCAGCTCATAGTCCACCGGCCGCCGATTGTCCGGATCGACCAGGCTCAGATCCCACAGCTCCGACCCCTGATAGAGGTCCGGAACGCCCGGCGAGGTCTGCTTCAGCAGCGTCTGCGACAGCGAGTTCACTCGCCCAGCCTCGCGGATCTGCCCGACGAAGTCTTCGACCTCGGTACAGAAATTCTGCGATGACAATGTTCCGTCGATAAAGGCATTAAGCCCGTCTTCGAACTCCTTGTTGCTTGCCGTCCAGGAGGTCTGCTGCTTGGCCTCTTTGGTCGCCTTTTCCATGTACGCCCGCATCCGATCCTTGTCGATCGGCCATGCGCCGATCAGCGTCTGGTAGTAAAAGTATTCGGTGTTGCGATCAATGCGCTCGGCCAGCTTTGCGTTCAGGCGGGACCACCGCCGCAGAACCCTGCGGAACTCTCTCGGTATTTCGGTCAGCACCGCCAGACGCGCGCGCACATCGTCCGCACGCTTTGTGTCGTGGGTCGAAAGTGTCGTCATTGATAGCGGGTGATGTGCCTGCATCTGCGCGTTGTAGGCATGGAAGTCTTCAACGGAAAGACCATCGCGGCCAGGGTCGCCGCCGACCTCGCACGCCGCAATCAGCCGGTTATAACAATAGAACGCCGTATCTTCCACGCCCTTCGCCATCACCGGACTGGTGAACTGCTGAAAGCGTAGAACGAACTCAGTCTCTTTCTTTCCGCGGACCCCCATTGTCAACACGTCCTGAAGAAATTCGAAGAGCGATGCATCGATATCCGGCCGGTTATCCCGGGCGCAGGTGACCGCCCGCTCGATATAGCTGCGATCCTCGTCCGTGATCTCATCGCGATCCGGCTGGACATACGTGCGGTAGATCGCGAAGCACGCCGCAATGGCAATAATCGCCCGTTGAATTTCGACCCGTGTGAAGTCCCGCTGATTGCGGTTCTGCTCACAGATCTCTACAAACAAGCTGGTCAGCCGGTTCACATCCGACCCGAGCGCCTGTTCCATCACCATCATTTTCTTGTCATGCGCGATCGGCGGAAACACTGTCGGCTGACCGGTAAACTCGCCATAGATCTTATTCAACTCGGCCATGCCAGAAGGGTGAAACAGTGTTCCCATGACGGCATTCATGAAGTCGTAGCCGCTGGTTCCATCGATTGGCCAGTTCTCGCGCAAGTACTCGCCCGGCTCAAGAATCTTCTCGCCGATGATCCATCCTTCGGGCACATGCTCCCGCAGGCGATGGAAGTACTCAAGCGGATCGCGCAGCCCATCCGGGTGATCGACGCGAATGCCATCAAGCACGCCGGCACGCAGCCACTCGACGATCAAGGCATGCGTTTCTTCAAAGACATGCTCGCGTTCCATGTGCAGGCCAATCAGCGTGTTCACATCGAAGAAGCGCCTGTACCCGAGCTGCTGATCGGCCGTCTTCCAATACGCCAGTCGATAGTTCTGCTGGGTCAGGAAGTCGTCTAAAGCATCCAGGTTCGCGTTCAGTTCGGTGACCGAACGATCAATCGCCTGGCAGACACTCTCTTCCTCTGAGCACAGTCGCGAGAGCAGCTTGGACAGTACGACCTTGTCCCGATTGCGCGCGAGAATCACCCATCGATCCCACGCCTCCGGCACAGGCAGCCGGCCAAAGGAAGCGGCGAGGAAGCTGAGCGTATCGGACTTCGCGTACTCTGCAGCGCGAAACAGAATTGCCGGCAAGGAGGTCGGAGCTGTGGGCAGCGTCTGACCAGCCGCCTCCACCTGGAACTCAACACCCTTCCGAACCACCTTCACATCGCCGTTCTGCAGCACGCGGCCGTACTGATCGCCCAGGATCGGAACCAGCACCTTGTCGCGCAGGCGTTCCTCTTGCGGCTGCCAATCGATGTCGAAGAAGGAGGCGTACCGACTGGTCACACCGTTCTCGAGCACGTCCCACCAATATCGATTCTCCTTCCCGAGCGACATGTGGTTCGGAACGATGTCAAGCACCTGGCCAAGCCCGTTCTCCCCTAGTGTCTGTGAGAAACGTTTGTGCGCCTCGATTCCGCCAAGCTCCTTATTCACGCGCTGATGATCGACTACATCGTAGCCATGCATGCTGCCCGGTGCCGCCTGCAGATAGGGCGAGCTGTATACGTGTGTCACCCCGAGATCGTAGAGGTACGTCGCGATGCCAGCTGCGTCGTCAAACGTGAAGTCCTGGTGCAGCTGCAATCGATAGGTAGAGCTTGGAGTTCTGTCAGTCAAGGTTCACCAGAAGGGGGTTGGGTCTAAAGAAGGAAGAGCCGAAAGCACGTCGAGAGGTTGCCTGTTCTCGCGAGCCGTGGTCACCTGGCCGCGCGTGCCTACAGAGGTTGCGGCCGCCATGCCCCCGACAGTGTGAACGCCGTATGAACCAGCGCGATATGCGAGAGCGCCTGCGGAAAATTGCCCAGCATGCGGCCAGCAGCAGGGTCGTACTCCTCCGCAATCAGGCCGACATCATTGCGCAAACCAAGCAGGCGATCGTACAAGGCCCGAGCCTCTGCTGTCCGTCCAATCAGATGCAGATTGGACGCCATCCAGAAGCTGCAGGCGAGAAACGCGCCCTCGTCTCCTGCAAGACCATCTTCGCCGGTCGCCGTGCTGTACCGCCGCACCAAACCATCTTTCATCAGCTGCTGTTCGATGGCTTCCACTGTGCCGACGATGCGCGGATCGGTTGGTGGAAGAAAGCCAACCAGCGCGATCCGCAGGCATGACGCGTCGAGATCGGTCGAACCGTAGGCCTGCGTAAAGCTGTTCAGGCTGCGGTTGAAGCCCTTTTCCAGCACCTCGTCGCGGATCATCTCGCGATTCTTCCGCCATCGCTTCACATCGCCGCTGCCGTCGTATTGCTCATGGTGCTTGATGGCGCGATCAAGTGCCACCCACGCCATCACCTTCGAATGCACAAACTGTTTCCGGCCGCCGCGCGTCTCCCAGATTCCCTCATCCGGCTGCTGCCAGACCTTGCAGAGATGGTCGGTCAGCCGCGCCTGCAGCGCCGTCGCATCCACCCGGATATCGTCCTCCGCACGCGGTGCACGCAGCAGCGCAGAGGCAACCTCGCCAAAGATGTCCAGCTGAAACTGCCCTGCCGCCTCATTGCCGACGGTTACCGGCCTCGAGTTCTCATAGCCCGGCAGCCAGTCCGCCTTCCACTCGTTCAACGCGCGTTCGCCATGGATCCCGTAAAGCGCCTGCACCTCGTCGGGTGCGCCGGCAATCGCTCGCAGCAGCCACCGCCGCCAGGCGATCGCCTCTTCCTCAAAGCCGGCATGCATCAGCACCAGCAGCGTGAAAGAAGTATCGCGCAGCCAGCAATACCGGTAGTCCCAGTTCCGTTCGCCGCCAATCCACTCCGGCAGCGAGGTCGTCGGTGCCGCCACAATGCCGCCGGTCGGCCGATACGTCAGCGCCTTTAACGTCATCAACGATCGATCCACCGCCTCCTGATCCCGGCCGCGATACGCACTCTGCGCCATCCACTCCGTCCAGAAACCCACCGTGCGATCGAGGGCGTCTTCCACATCCGGCGCTGTCGGCACCTCGCCGATCGACGAGCCGTACGTTAGCGAAAAGTCCATCGCCGCGCCGTTTGTCACAGTGAAATCGCTCACCGTCTCCAACTCCCGTCCGTGCAGGGGAGCCTTCGTGTGCAGCACCACCATGTTCGGCCCGGCGATGGCGCGCAGATCTCCGTGGCGCGTCGTCACCCACGGCGTCGTTCGCCCGAAGTCGAAGCGAATCGCCAGCTCCATGGTCATCTTCACCTTGCCTCGCACCCCGCGCACCCGCCGCAGTACGCTTGAGTGCGTCTGCCGTGGCGGCATGAAGTCGATCAGCTGCACCGTTCCATTCTTTGTCTCGAAGGTCGTCTCCACCACCATCGTTTGCGGCAGGTAACGCCGCGAGATCCGCAGCACCTCTTCACTCGGGGCAAGGCGCCAGCAACCGTGTTCCGCCGTCCCCAGAAGCGCCGCAAAGCAGGCTCCAGACGAAAAATCCGGCCAGCAGAGCCAGTCAATCGATCCCTCTCGCGAAACCAGCGCGGCCGTCTCACAGTCGCCAATCATGGCATAGTCTTCGATCCTCGCGCCCCGCAAGGGTCGTCCATTCCCCATCTCGGCATTTGCGTGCGGCATTCTTTCCTTCCTTTCATGCGACAGACATAGAATGTGTCGAGCAGACCGCGGCACTCGTTCACCCCTTGAGAGCAAACACTTTCCCACGGGACGGCATCTTCTCTTTTTGAGAGCTCGCCGGCACCTGAGCTGGATACACCCTGACTATCGTTTCAGGATTGGATGCGCTTCGTTCAATCTTGATCATCTGCAATCGTTGCACCACGTCGAGACTAGGAAAGTATGTCTTTAAGTTTGCGTCCTACGAAGCCGGCCGAAGGTCGCCGCCGCGTCCTTATCGAAGAGATCTCACCCCAGGTCGATGCCGGCAGATATCCAGTTAAGCGCATCGTTGGGGATACGGTCGCCATCACTGCAGCCTTCTTCGCAGATGGACACGATCATGTCTCCGGTCGGCTCCTGTATCGCAGCGACAGCGATCGGCGATGGCGGCAAGCCACAATGACTCCGCTCGGCAATGACCTCTACACCGCCAGCTTCGTCGTAGACGAGCTCGGAATGTGGCGCTTCACCGTACAGGCCTGGATCGATCACTTTGACACCTGGTATTCGGATCTTCGCAAGCGCATCGATGGTCAGCCTGATCCCCTGCACCCAGATGCTGTCACCACTCCGCAGAACATTCCTCTCGCGCTCCGGTCCGGCGCTCTTCTGCTGGAAGAGACCGCCGCCCGGGCCAAAGGCGCCGACGCCAAGCTGCTGCAACAGGTCGTGCTTTCGCTCCGCTGGCTGGCCGATCAGGACGCGCCCCACTACGACTTTCCGCTCGGACCGGAGATCGTCGAGGTCGCCTCTCGTTACCCGGATCTCTCGTTCGCCACCAAGTACGAGCAGGAGCTCGAGATCTGGGTCGATCGCGAGCGTGCTCGCTTCTCGTCGTGGTACGAGCTGTTTCCCCGCTCCGCCTCGCCGCACCCGCTGCACCACGGTACACTCGCCGACGTCGAAGCTCTGCTTCCCTCGATTGCCGAGATGGGCTTCGACATCCTCTATCTCCCGCCGGTTCATCCCATCGGCAAAGCCTTCCGCAAGGGACCGAACAATAACGTCATCGCGGCCGAAGCCGATGAAGGCAGCCCATGGGCTATCGGTGCGCCCGAGGGCGGCCACAAAGCCGTTCACTCCAAGCTGGGAACCCTCGCCGATCTCGAACGGCTCGCGATCGCTTGCACGGCACGCGACATGGATCTCGCCATGGACATCGCTTTCCAGTGCTCGCCCGACCACCCGTGGGTCAAGGAGCATCCGGACTGGTTCATCCTCCGTCCCGACGGCTCCATCCAGTACGCCGAGAACCCGCCAAAAAAGTATCAGGACATCTATCCGCTCAACTTCGAGTCGCCGGACTGGCGTGGCCTCTGGGAAGAACTGCTCTCCGTCTTCCAGTTCTGGATCAAGCACGGCGTCACTGTCTTCCGCGTCGATAACCCGCATACCAAGGCCTTGCCCTTCTGGGAGTGGGTCATCGGCCAGATCCGTCGCGATCACCCCGAAGCTCTCTTTCTCGCTGAAGCCTTCACGCGTCCGCACGTTATGTACTCGCTTGCCAAGGCCGGCTTCACTGAGTCCTACACCTACTTCACCTGGCGAACGGAGTCTGCTGAACTGCGGCTGTACCTCGAAGAGATCACCCGACCGCCTGTCTCCGACTTCTTCCGGCCAAACTTCTGGCCAAACACACCGGACATTCTCCACGGCTCGCTGCAAACGGGCGGTCGCCCCATGTTCATGCAGCGCGTCATCCTGGCCGCCACCCTCACAGCGAATTACGGCATCTACGGCCCGGCCTTCGAACTTGGTGAAAACGCACCCATGAAGCCCGGCAGCGAAGAGTACCTCAACAGTGAGAAGTACGAGATCCGCGCCTGGGATCGCACCGCGTCCCACTCCATCGCGCCGCTCATCTCCAAGCTGAACGCGATCCGCCGAGCCAACACTGCCTTGCAGACCAACGAACGGCTGGCCTTTCACGACGTCGACAACCCGCACCTGCTCTGCTACTCGAAGACCACGGCCGATGGCAGCAACATCATCCTCGTTGCAGTGAATCTCGACCCCACACAGGAGCAGGGTGGCTGGATCGATCTCGATCTGAAAGCGCTCGCCGTCCCTCGCGGCGAGAACTTCGACGTCGAAGATCTGCTCACAGGTCAGCATTACACCTGGCACGATCGCAGCAACTATGTGGCGCTCCGGCCGGACGTGATGCCGGCGCATGTGTTTCGCCTCACAGCAAAGGCGTAGTTGCGGCCAGACGCCGGAACCAGCGGAGCTACCTCCCTCGGGTAGATCCCCCGGCTTCGGCCATCCGTATCGAAAGTCCTATACGTTAAAGCTTTGGGGAAGGCTGAACCTGTGAAGAAAGTCGGAAGCGCATCAGATCCACTCTGGTACAAGGACGCCGTCATCTATGAAATCCACGTGCGTGCCTTTGCTGACTCGAATGCAGATGGTATCGGCGACTTTCAAGGGCTGATCTCAAAACTCGATTACCTGCAAAACCTCGGCGTCACCTGTCTGTGGATCCTCCCGTTCTTTCCGTCTCCCTTGCGCGACGATGGCTACGACATCTCGAACTACACCGACGTCAATCCCAGCTACGGCACCATCGCCGACTTCCAGGAGTTCCTGAACGCGACCCACGATCGCGGCATGCAGGTGATGATCGAGCTCGTCATCAATCACACCTCCGATCAGCACCCCTGGTTTCAGGCTGCCCGCAAAGCGCCAAAGGACTCGCCCGATCGCGAGATGTACGTCTGGTCCGATACGGACAAGCTTTATGACGGCGTTCGCATCATCTTCACCGACACCGAGAAATCCAACTGGACCTGGGACGAGGTCGCCGGCCAGTACTACTGGCATCGCTTCTTCTCGCACCAGCCTGACCTCAACTTCGACAATCCACGCGTCATGGAAGAGGTTCTGAACGCCATGCGCTTCTGGATGGACATGGGCGTCGATGGTCTCCGGCTCGACGCCATCCCCTATCTCGTCGAGCGTGATGGAACCAGCTGCGAGAATGTCCCGGAGACCCACGTCAAGATTAAGCAGATCCGCGCCGCCATTGACGCCGAGTACGAAAATCGCCTGGTTCTCGCCGAAGCTAATATGTGGCCAGCCGACGTCCGACCCTACTTCGGCGATGGCGATGAATGCCAGATGGCCTTCCACTTTCCGCTCATGCCGCGTATCTACATGGCGCTTCGGCAGGAAGATCGCCTGCCCATCACCGACATCATGGCGCAGACGCCAGACATCCCCGACAGCTGCCAATGGGGCCTGTTCCTTCGTAACCACGATGAACTCACGCTTGAGATGGTCACCGACGACGAACGTGACTACATGTACCTCGCCTACTCGGCCGATCCACGCATGCGCATCAATGTGGGCATTCGTCGCCGGCTCGCGCCCTTGGTCGACAACAATCGCCGCCGCATCGAGCTTCTGAACTCCCTTCTGCTCTCCTTCCCCGGCACGCCGATCCTGTACTACGGCGACGAGATCGGCATGGGTGACAACATCTATCTCGGCGATCGCAACGGCGTCCGCACCCCCATGCAATGGAACTCCGATCGCAACGCCGGCTTCTCGAAAGCCGTTCCCGCCAAGCTCTACTTTCCCGTCATCATGGACCCCATCTGGGGCTACCAGGCCATCAACGTCGAAGCCCAGCAATCCGATCAATCGTCGCTTCTGCACTGGACGCGCAATATGATCGCCCTGCGTAAGCTCTTCCAGGTCTTTGGCCGCGGCACGCTTGAATTCCTTCATCCGGAAAACCGCAAGATCCTCGCCTACATACGGCACCTCGACCGCCGCGACGCCAATGGCGACCCAGACGGCACCGCGGAGACCGTCCTCTGCGTCGCCAACCTGTCGCGTTTTGCCCAGCCCGTCTCTCTCGACCTCAGCCGCTTCAGCGGCATGCAGCCGGTGGAGATGGTCGGCTACGTCAGCTTCCCGACCCTCACCCACGATCCCTACCCGCTCACCCTCGCGCCCTACTCCTTTCTTTGGCTCGAACTGCAGCCAGCACCGGTCAAGGCCTCCGCCCCCGAACTCGACGAGGCCGAGCCTGCCCTGCAACTGCTCAGCCGCGATGGCTCAGCCGCCGATATCGCTAAGCTCGTCACCGGCGCCGGTCTTCCCCTCCTGCAAAGCTTGCTGTCGGCCTATCTGCCCCGCCAGCGCTGGTTCGGCGCCAAGTCGCGCATCATCACCTCGGTTTCAATCGACGACTGCATCGCGCTGCCAGACACGCGCGCCACGATCTTGTTCCTTCAGATCCGCTACGAAGACGGCGGCGCCGACACCTATCAGCTTCCGCTCGCGCTCTCGGTCGGCGACGCCGCCGAGGCGCTGCAAGCCAGCTCCGCCAAGTCCATCCTCGCCTCCTTCACCCGCACCGGCCGCACCGCCGTCCTCCACGACGCTACAGCCGACGAAAGCTTCCGCCAGACCCTGCTCTCAACCATCGCTGCTGACGCCACTGCGCCCGGATCTACCGCCGACATAGTCGGCCATCGCTCCACCGCCTTCGAGACCATTCGTGGCACCGGTCCGCTCCCCGCACGCACCGGCTCTGCCGAACAATCCAACACCAGCATCCTCTACGGCGGAAAGCTGATTATGAAGCTCTTCCGCCGACTTCAGCCCGGCGAGAATCCCGACACCGAAATCGGCCGCTTCCTCACCGAGGTCGCCCACTTCAACCGCATCGCCCCGTTTGTTGGCGACATCCGTTCCGTCTCCTCCACCGGCGAACCGACCACCCTCGCCATGCTGCAGGGCCTGGTTGAAAACGAGGGTGACGGCTGGGAATGGACGCTCGAGGAGCTAAGTCGCTTCTACGATTCCGTCGCCACGTGTCCCATCCCCACCGATCTCGGCCGGCCCGCAAGCTTCCTCTCGGACGCTCCGATTCCTGATCAGGCCCGCGAGCACGCCGGTCTCTCTCTCGATGCCGCCGCCCTGCTCGGTCGGCGCACCGCGGAGATGCACCTCGCGCTCGCCACACCAACCGATAACCCCGCCTTCACCGTGGAGCCATTTACCGCCGCCGATCTGATCGCCGATGCCACCCGCATCTCGGCCCAGGTCGCCACCGCGCTCGACGCCCTCAAGCGCGGCATGGCCAAACTTCCCGACGGCACCTCGGACCGAGTCGTCGACGACGCTGCCATGCTGCTCAGTCGTCGTCGCGATCTGCTCGCCGCAACCCAGCGCTACGCCTCGGGCGATGCCTCCCGGTACGGCCATCGCACCCGCGTCCACGGCGATTATCACCTCGGCCAGATCCTGCGCGCCAAAAACGACTTCATCATTCTCGACTTCGAGGGCGAGCCCGCTCGATTGCTCGAGGAACGCCGCCGCAAACAGTCGCCCCTTAAAGATGTTGCCGGCATGCTCCGGTCGTTCAGCTATGCGGCGTTCGCTGGTCTCGCCCGCTTCGCGCAACGCCGACCGGAGGCCGCGCGCATCGTCGAACCATGGACTCAGCTCTGGGCAAACTCCGTCTCCACCGCCTTTCTCGCCGGCTATCGCCAGGTCATCGCGGCCAATCCGACCCTGCTTCCGGAACCCGCCACCGCGCAGAGTATGCTCGACGTGAATCTGCTCGAAAAGGCGCTCTACGAGCTACAGTACGAACTGAACAATCGGCCTGACTGGGTGCGCATCCCGCTCGCCGGCATCCTTGCTCCCCTTACGCAATAACCTGCTCTGCCGCACACGGAAGCTCCCGAGATCGCCCTATGGCCAACACTGAAGCCGCAACGCTTTCACCCCCCGCCGCCACCGCTGGCCCTGCTGCCGGTGGTCTGCTCATCACGCTCTCGTCCACCACCAGCGAGCACCTCTCCACCATCCTTTCCCGGCTCGCGTTAGCCTTCGCCGGCCAGTCTGTCATGGTGGTCTCGCCAGACATCCCGGGCCCCGACGAATCCTTCGGCCCCGGCATCACGCTTCTTCCTCCTGGCGATGTAGGCCTCCCGGCGGGCTCCTGGCTCCTCACGCCGGCCGAGCTGCTCGGCGCCTTCCGCCAGATGTCCACGCATGGTGCCGCTGCCTGCCTGATCCTCGGCCAGGAGGCGCACACCCTCGATCCCGCCGCCCTCCGCGCCCTCGCAGACTCCGTTCTGTTTGGCGGCGCTGATCTCGGCGTTCCCGACTACCACCTCGGTCCGCGCGAAGGTCTCTTCAACTCCGCTCTGCTCTATCCCCTGTCGCGCGCGCTCTACAACGCGCAGCCCCGCTTCCCGCTCGCACTTGATCTTGCCTGCTCCCGCCGCTTTGCCGATCGCCTCACTGCGGGCGCACAAAAATCCAGCACCATCGCCGACGGCATCTTCTGGCCCGTCGCCGAGGCCGCCGTGGCCGGCCTTCGTATCGAGCAGGTGCCCGGCGGCCCGCGCCTCCTGCCGTCACCCGTCACCAGTGATCTCAACACGCTTCTGGCGCAGATCGCCGGCTCCCTGTTCGCCGATATCGAGGTCAAGGCCGCCTTTTGGCAACGCTCCCGACCCAACCAGCCAGCTCTCACCGATACCGATCTGGCCGATGAAACCGACGAACCCGCCGATGTCCAGTCGCTCATTGAAGACTTCCGCGTCGCCAACACCAACCTGCACGAGATCTGGTCGCTCGTCATTCCCCCACAGTCTCTGCTCGGCCTCAAAAAGCTCTCTCTTCTGGATGCTCCCGCCTTCCGCATGCCCGCCGCACTCTGGGCCCGCATGGTCTACGACTTCGTCCTTGCCTTTCGCCTGCGAACGCTCAACCGCGGGCATCTGCTTGGCGCGCTCACGCCGCTTTATCTCGCCTGGGTCGCCTCGCATCTGCTGGTGATCGACAGTGGCATCCCGCCCGAGCAGCACATCGAAGAGACCGCCTCAGCCTTTGAAAGTGAGAAGCCCTACTTCGTCTCGCGCTGGCGCTGGCCCGACCGCTTCAATCCCTGACCCGCCAGGACTAGACTGAAGCTCGCAAAGACTTCCGCTTCGCCCCGACCTCCGAAGGAGACACGCCATGCCACAGGTTCCTACCAACATCTACGATCCCGTCGCCCTTCCGCAGCCATCGCTCTGGCACCAGGTCGGTGACTCCTTGAGCGCGTCCATGCACCGGTCGTTCGTCAAATTGGCGAGTTTCCTTCCCGGCGTCCTCTCGCTGCTCATCGCCGTGCTCATCATGACCGGCGTCGGCGCCCTTCTCTCTCTCGCCCTCCGCCGCATCCTCATCAAGATCAACTTCGACGAGCGCCTGAACCGCAACAGTGCCGCCAGCATCTCCGACTTCTCGCCCGCCCACAGCCCCACGCTCCTCGTCACGCGTGTGGTCTTCTGGGGATGCGTCCTGCTCGGCTTCATCATCGGCATCTCCGCCCTCGATGCGTCCTATTCCAACAGCTCGCAGATGTCGATCTTCCTTCTGCCCTACGTCGCCCACTCCGTCGGCGCCCTCCTTCTGCTCGCCGCCGGAACCATCCTTGCCCGTTTCCTTTCGCGTTCCGTGCTGATCGGCGGCGTCAACGCCAAGCTGCAGTACGCCCGCTTTCTCTCGCTCGGCGTCAAGTGGCTCGTCCTCACCCTTACCGGTGCCATGATCCTCGATCACCTCGGCATCGGCGGCACCATCATCGAGCTCGCCTTCGGCATCCTCTTCGGCGGCATCGTTCTCACGCTGTCGCTGGCTGTGGGTCTCGGCTCCCGCGATATCGTCAGCCGCTCCCTCGAACGCTCCGCCGATCGTCTGCCCACCCTTGACCCCAACAGTCCCGCCCCACGGCCCACACCCACCCCAGCCACCAACCTCCGTCACTTTTAACCTTCGGTCGTCATCCCGCACGGATCGGCCGTTGCGTTTGCGTGGTTGAGCTATCGACCACCAGATACTCCGTTCCGCTCAGATCGATCCTCATTCTGAGCGGAGCGAGATTCTCCGAGTTCCACCCGGAGCTGAACCCTGCCTGCGTGGGCAATTCCCCTCAAATCACCATCGGCGACGCCGCCACCGCCCGCGGCGCCACATTCGAGCCGAACGCCCCATACGCCGCCACCACCGCATATCCCACCAGCGGCAGCAGATATCCCATTGCCATACTTCCCGTGTGGTGCACAATCACGCCCAGCACCGGGGGAAACACTGCCCCTCCCAGAATCGCCATTACGATCAAACTTCCGCCCAGCTTTGTACTCGGCCCCAGATCCTTCACGCCCAGCGCAAAGATCGTCGGAAACATGATCGACATAAACAGGCTCGTCCCCACCAGCGCCCACGCCCCCAGCATCCCCGGCCGCACCACCGCAAACGCCAGCAGCAGCACGTTCACCACGGAGTACCCCATCAGCAGCCGCGCCGGTGCCACATACCGCATTAGCCACGTCGACGCCGCCCGCCCAACCGCCAGCGCCACCAGACTCCCCGTCAGATAGTATCCCGCCGTCCGCTCACTCACCGCCGTATACACCTTCATATACGGAATGAATGTGCTCCACGTCGCCACCTGCGTCCCCACATAAAAAAACTGCGCCACCACCGCAAAGAACAGGTGCGGATACCGCAGCAGCGACCGAAAGCTGCCGCGATCTTCCGCCGCATCCTCCCCCGCTTCCGCCTTTGATCCAGCCGTTGCAAACGCCGGAAACCGCACCCGCGCCAATCAGCACCGCCATCATCACCAGCACCACGCCCAGCCCCACATACACCGGCACCACCCGCATAATCTCGCCGTGCAGATACCCCGCATACGTTCTCTCCGCGTGCATCGCCGCACTCGCGCCGGCGCGAGCTCCACCCCCGAAAAGATGAACCACGTCCCGAACAACACGCCCGCCATCGACCCCGGAGGGTTGAAGCTCTGCGCAAAGCTCAGCCGCCGCGCCGACGTCTCTGGCGGCCCAAACTGCGCGATCAGCGGATTCGCCGCCCCAACGGAAATCCGCGCCCGCTGATACAAACCCTGATCCGGTCGTCGCAGTCTAATCCATACATACGCCTGCTAGCCTTCAACAACACACATCCCTGTCACGCATCTCACGCTTCCTAACCGCACGAAAGGCCACCTCCCCATGGTTTCAAAGCGCCTCGCCATCTCTCCCGTTAAACCCACATCTGGCCCCAAGCCCACTGCCGAACCCCGCGTTCCCCTCCCCGGCAGCGAGCGCCAACCCCTTCCTCCCGGTGATCTCCAAGGCACCGCCGCCCCCGCAAAGCGCAGCAGCCGCGGCCCACTCACCGTCACCGTCCTCGTCCGCCGCAAGCAGCCCATCAACCCTGACGATCTCGGCACGACCCGCGTCTCCCGTTCTCAGTTCCGCGCGCAGTTCAGCGCCGATCCCGTCGCCGTCAAAGCCGTTCGCAGCTTCGCCAAGCAGTTCGGCCTCACCATCGAGGCCACGCCCGCCCAGCTCGACGCCCGCACCCTTAAGCTCTCCGGCACCCGTGCACAAATCGAGCAGGCCTTCGGCGTTACCCTCTCCGAGCAGGCGCACGGCAAAACTATCTACCGCGTCCGCGAAGGCGCCATCATGATCCCCACCTCGCTCGAAGGCCTCGTTGAAGCCGTCCTCGGCCTCGACAATCGACCCCAGGCCGACGCCCACTTCCGCATCGCCCGATCTGTAACCTTCACTGGCACAAGACCCGCCGCCGGCAGCTCCTCCTTCACCCCGCCGCAGATCGCTCAGCTTTACCAGTTCCCCGCCAACGCCTCTGCCGCCGGCCAGACCATCGGTCTCATCGAACTCGGTGGTGGCTACCGGTCTGCCGATATCTCGGCCTACTTCAAATCCCTCGGTCTCAAAGCCCCAACCGTCGTCGCCGTCCCCGTCGATGGTGGCAAGAACGCGCCCTCCACGCCCGATGGCGCCGACGGTGAAGTCATGCTCGACATCGAAGTCGCCGCTTCCGTCGCCCCCGGCGCCAACATCGCCGTCTACTTCGCTCCCAACACCGACCAGGGCTTCGTCGACGCCATCACCACCGCCGTCCACGACACCACCAACAAGCCCAGCGTCATCTCCATCTCCTGGGGCGGCCCCGAATCCTCTTGGACCCAGCAGGCCATCACCGCTCTCGACAGCGCCTGCCAGGCCGCCGCTCTGCTCGGCATCACCGTCACCGTCGCCTGCGGAGACAACGGCTCCACCGACGGCGTCTCAGACGGCGCCAACCACGTCGACTTTCCCGCCTCCAGCCCGCACGTCCTCGCCTGCGGCGGCACACAGATCTCTGCCTCCGGCACCACGCTCTCGAACGAGGTCGTCTGGAACGAGCTTTCAACCAGCGAAGGCGCCACCGGCGGTGGTGTCTCTCTCATCTTTCCGCTGCCCACCTGGCAGGCCAACGCGAACGTCCCCGCGCCCGCCGCCATCGCGCATAAACGCAAAAGAAAGCCCACCGCCGGCCCTGGCGCCGGCCCCACCGCCTCCGGCCGTGGCGTCCCAGATGTCGCCGGCAACGCTGATCCCGTCACTGGCTACACCATCCGCGTCGACGGCCAGACCATCTCCATCGGCGGCACCAGCGCTGTTGCCCCGCTCTGGGCCGGTCTCATCGCCCTCGCCAACGCGCAAAACAAATCCTCCGCCGGCTTCCTTAACCCCATCCTCTACGCCAACCCCGCCGCCTTCCGCGATATCACCTCCGGGAATAACGGCGCCTACAAAGCCGGCCCCGGTTGGGATGCCTGCACCGGCCTCGGCTCGCCCATCGGCACCGCCGTCATCACCGCCCTCGCCGGCTCCGCCCCATCGATCGGCGGTCGCAAAGGAACCAAACAACCGGCCGTCACAAAACGCACCCGCACCGTCTGACGCGCACACCTTGTGTTTCAACTGTCATCCCCGGAGCTTCACCTTTAGTTGCCGTCCCGCAGGGATCTGCTGTTGCTCCTGTGTTCCACTGCAACCGATCGCAAAAAGGCCGGCCACCAAGGCCGGCCTTCTTCATCCCGCAATCAACGTCTACGCAGCCTGCAAACTCGCCTTCGCTGCTTCCTGATTAACCGTCTCCTCAGCGATCTTCGTCAGCTTCGCATCACCGCCCTTGCTGTCTTCCAGGTTCTCCTTCAAACCCTGCGCCGCGTCCTGCTTGCCGATCAATTTCACGTACGTCTCCATCGATCCATAGCTCGCCACCCGATACAACTGCTGCTGGTTTGCCGCCACGATCAACGCCGCATCCCGCACCGGCCCCGCCTCCGAGTTCGAGATCATAGTCTCGACCTCATTGATCATCGCGTGCGCGATCTCGTTGGTGTTCGTCTTCACCGGCTTGCCCAGCTTTCCAAATGTCGCCTCAATCTTTGAGGCGTATTCCTTGCCCTTAGTGACGCTCTTTTCGAACATCTCCTTCAGCTCCGGATTCGTCGACGCCTCGGCCATCTTCTTCGCTTGGTCCGAAACCTTGTTCTCGAAATCCAGCACATAGGTAAGCCCGATAAGCATCAAGTCTTCGATCGTCTGCATCTTCTCTGCCATAGTAAATTCTCCTCGGTCGCATTTTTCGGCAGCCCCTTCATCACTGTGCGTCATCAGGGGCCGCCGATCTGCTTGGTTAGTGGTGCCTCACCCGCCACCTGTTGCCGCCCGCTCCGAGCGCGATTTCATCCTCCCAACAATTCCCGCAGGCCGTACACCTCACCCTCGGTACAACCCCGCCTAGACCGTCGGCAGCCCGGCCGCTCCATAGATCCGCGAGATCCACTGAATATCTTTCATGCCCTCCTCGCCCGATGCCTTCACCGGCGTGTTCTCCACAATATTCGTGGCCAACGCCTCCGCCTCCCGCATAAATTGCGTCGGGTCCTTCTCCGGATTCGTCTTCTCGGTCGCCGGCTTGCCTTCCCCTCCGCCCACCTTCATCGTGATGCCCTCGTAGCTATACGCCGGCCCCATTTCGAGCACGCCTTTACTTCCCGTCACCTTAAAGAAGCCCGGCATCGGCCCACCATAGGTCGTGTTGCACGTCGCCAGAATCCCCGACGGAAACCGCGTCGTCCACGACACCGTCTCCTCCACCTCCTTGAACCGCGGATCCTTCGGGTCGGAATACGAGAACGCCTTGATCTCCGCCGGCTCCTCCCCCGTCAGGTACCGCGTCGCATTCAGGCAATAGATCCCCACATCCATTAGGGATCCGCCACCCGCCAGCTTCCGATTCAGCCGCCACACTCCCGGCTTGCTGTCAAAGCCGAACGCCGCCTCAATCGCCCGGATCTCACCGATCTCGCCACGCCGCAGTCGCCCAATCGCCTCCAGCGTCAACGGCTCATAGTGCATCCGGTACGCGATCATCAACTTCACACTGGCCGCCTTGCACGCGTCCACCATCTGCTGGCACTCGGCTACACTCACCGCCATCGGCTTCTCGCACAGCACATGTTTGCCCGCCTTTGCCGAGCGAATCGTGTACTCCGCATGCATGCTGTTCGGCAACGCGACATACACCGCATCGATCGCCTTGTTCTCCCGCATCCGATCCATGTCCGCATAGCTGTACACCGACGTCTTCGGAATCCCCAGCTGCGCCGCCTGCGCCTCCGCCTTCGCCCGGTCCCCGCTCACCAGCCCCGTAATCTTCGTCCGCTGGCTCATCCCCACACCGCCAATAAAGTGTTTCGCAATCTCCCCCAACCCAATCACCGCATATCCAATCTGCCGCCCAGCCCCGGCCCCCACAGTCGCCTGTCCCATTCCCCAGGCCCGCGGCAGCACCCCCGCCGCCATCCCCATGGCCCCCACCCGCAAGCCCCGCCCCGCAAACATCCGCCGTGTCATCGTCATCGCACACTCCTCTTCCCTTCTCTAGATGCACACCATCGCCTCCACCGCCGCACCGGCCTGTCATCCCGTAGGGATCTGCTGTTGCCGTTGCTCTTCGCCCTTGCCCCTTACCAGCCAGCATCTCGCCGAGAAAGCCGTCATCTCGACCAGGCAACGCGCGCGAGCGGAGAGAGTCCGCCCCGTGAACCCCACCACGCTTCCCTGACATCTCATGCCCATGAGCATCGAAACCGTCAAACTAGGCACACAAGGCGCCGTCGTCTCCCGCGAGGGTCTCGGCTGCATGGGCATGAGCGAGTTCTACGGCGAACGCAACGACGAAGAGTCCACCGCCACCCTCCTTCGCGCGCTCGACCTCGGCATCACCTTCTTCGACACCGCCGACGTCTACGGCATGGGCGACAACGAAGAGCTGGTCGGCCACACCATCAAGCCCCGCCGCGACGAAGTCTTTCTCGCCACCAAGTTCGCCAATCTCCGCAAAAGAGAAGACCCCTCCTTCTGGGGCATCTCGGGCAAGCCCGAGTACGTCCGCCAAGCCTGCGATGCTTCGCTCCAGCGCCTCGGCCTCGATCACATCGATCTCTACTACCAGCACCGCGTCGATCCCGACACCCCTATCGAAGACACCGTCGGCGCCATGGCCGAGCTCGTCAAAGCTGGCAAGGTTAAATACCTCGGCCTTTCGGAAGCCTCCCCCGCCACCATCCGACGCGCCCACAAAGTTCACCCCATCACCGCTCTCCAGACCGAATACTCCCTTTGGGAGCGCCACCCCGAAGCCGAAATCATCCCTATCTGCCGCGAGCTCGGCATCGGCTTCGTCCCCTACTCGCCCCTCGGCCGCGGCTTCCTCACCGGCACCATCACCAAAGACACGGAGCTCGACGCTAAGGACTTTCGCAAATCGCGCTACCCACGCTTCGCCGGCGACAACCTCGATAAGAACCAAATCCTCGTCGATCGCGTCCGCGCCATCGCCGATCGCAAAGGTGTCAAGCCCGGCCAGCTCGCCCTCGCCTGGGTCTTCAGCAAAGGCATTGACCTCGTTCCCATTCCCGGCACCAAGCGCCGCAAGTACCTCGAAGAAAACGCCGCCGCCTGCGACGTCCATCTCTCCCCCTAAGAGATCTCTGAACTCGAAACTGCCGTCCCCGCCGACGCCGTAGCTGGCGACCGCTACACCGAAGCCAACATGAAGAGCATCGACCGCTAAACCGCGCACCTGCATCCTGCAGCGATTCCCCACCCAGGGGCCTCCACGCGAGATCGCACCCGTCGCGTGGAGGTCCCGGTCTCTTCTGCACCAGCCGGGTACCCCATCCTCGAGACAGCTTCATCGGTGCTAGTGTGGGCTCCGCTCGTCGAAGGCAAAACTCCATTGCCTCTGATCCTGCAAGCGAAGCGAGCAGGACAGCCATCCGGCATCTCACGTCCATGACACCGCAAACCGAAAAACAAAAGATGCTCGCCGGTGACCTCTACCTCGCCAGCGGCCCCGATCTCACCGCCGACCGCCTCCACGCCCAGACCCTGCTCACCCGTTTCAACCAGACCTCTCCCGCCGACAGCCCCACCCACACCGTCCTCCTGCGCGACCTCCTCGGCAGCCTCGGCGACAACGTCACCATCCAGCCCTCCTTCCGCTGCGACTACGGCTACAACATCACCATCGGCGCCGGCACCTTCATCAACTTCGACTGCGTCTTCCTCGATTGCAACCACATCACCCTCGGCCGCGACGTCCAGATCGCCCCCGGCGTCCACCTCTACACCGCCACCCATCCCCTCGACCCCACCACCCGCCGCTCCGGCCTCGAGCTCGCCCTTCCCATCACCCTCGCCGACAACGTCTGGCTCGGCGGCGGCAGCATCATCTGCCCTGGCATCACCATCGGTGAAAACACTGTCGTCGGCGCCGGCAGCGTCGTCACCCGCGACCTTCCGCCCAACGTAGTCGCCGCCGGCAACCCCGCCCGCATCCTCCGCCAGCTTTGACTACTTCATAGCCCCCGTCGCCTTCCATCCCACCACCGCCCCACTCGCCGCGTTCTGCTGCTTCAACCACACATACAGCGGCTGAAAGTAATCCATCATCGGCCCCGCATCCAGATGATCCGTTCCCGTCATCGTCTTCAGTGTCGCCTGCCAGGGCTGCGATTGCCCCGCCTCCAGCATCGCAGTCAGCTTCGCCCCCGCCGCCTTCGACCCATAAAAGCTGCACCGGTTCAGCGGCCCTTTGTAACCACTCGCGTCACACATCGCCTTATAGAACTGAAACTGGTACACCCGCGCCAGGAAGTACCGCGCATACGGCACATTCGTCGGAATATGGTTCTTCGCGCCCGGATCAAAGTCCGCCTCCGTCCGCTCCACCGGCGGCGCCACACCCTGGTACGTCTCCCGCAACGTCCACCACGCCTTGTTGTAGTCCGCCGGCTTCACCTCGCCCGAAAACACCTCCCACCGCCACGTGTCGATCAGCAAACCAAACGGCAGAAACGCCACCTTGTCGAGCGCCGTCCGCAGCAGCAGCGGAATATCCGCCTCCGCCGGCGGTACCTCGTTCTGTAACCCAAGTTGTTTCAAATACGCCGGCGTAATCGACAGCGCGACCGAATCCCCGATCGCTTCATGAAACCCATCGTTCGCCCCGTTCCGAAACAGAAATGGCTGCCCGTTATACGCCCGCTGGTAGAAGTTATGCCCCAGCTCGTGGTGCACCGTCGTGAAGTAATCCGCATTCACCTCGATGCACATCTTTACCCGCAGATCCTCGACCGAATCCACATCCCACGCCGACGCATGGCACACCACATCCCGGTCCCGCGGATGCACAAACTGCGACCTCTCCCAGAACGTCCCCGGCAGTGGCTTCATCCCCAGCGACACAAAAAAGCTCTCCCCATACCGCACCATTGCCTTGCCCGCTGCCACCTCCGCCGCATGCCCTTTATCCGAACTTATATCCGTCTCTTTCGCAAACGCCACCGCCGCTCCCGGGTCCTTCTCCGCAATCTGCCGCTGCAACGCGCCCGCCAGATCCACCGGCTTGAACTGCGCCAGCTTCGGATCCGTCGGCGCCACCACGTCATAAATATTCCCCCACTCCTGCGCCCACATGTTGCCCAGCAACTCCGCCGGAATCATCCCGTCTTCGCGCTTCGCCGCCGCGCCATACTTCGCCACCAGCCGCGTCCGCACATACGCCTGCAACTCCGCATACAGAGGCTGCAACTGCCCCCACGCCCGCTCCATCTCCGCCGAAAACTGCGCCGGTGACATGTCATACCCCGCCCGCCACAGCTCGCCCGTGTCCTTGTACCCCAGCTCCCGCGCGCCCACATTTTCGAGCTCCACCTCGCGCGCATACTTCGCCCGCATCGGCGGCGCAATCGCATGCCACCCCACCCACAGCCGCTTCAACTCCTCCGGATCCCGCGACACCGCCATCCGGCTCGAAATCGCATCAATCCCCAGGCACCCCTCACCGCTCGCCTGCCCCGCCCCAGCGCCGTTCCCAGCCCCCGCCCCCGCCGGACAATACTTGCCTTTTCCATACATCCCCGTCAGCTGCGCCGCCAGCGTCGTCGCCTCCTCCAGCAGCTTCGGATCCTTCGGCGCCGCGGGCGCATTCACCTGCAGCAACATCATCTGCCGCCGCATCTCCGCCGGCAGCTCCACCGTGTCAAACCGATGCGACTCCGCCACCAGCCTCAGCGTCTCCGCCGCATTCTGCCCATTCAGCCGCGCCGACGTCGCCTCCGTGTCCTCGTTGATGTCCGTCTCCGCCGTCCACTCCGCATGCGAGCTAGCCGTCTGCAACTCCAGCATCTCCGCATTCACACGCTGGAGAAAGCTGCGCGCGTCGGCAACAGTAGGCGTCGAGGTTGGCAAACTCTGAGAAGCACAGGAAAGGCTGAACACAAGCAGGGCGGCGGTTGAAAGTTCGCGAAGCATATACCCGAAAGTCTAGCGCGTCTCTCGCCCGCTCGCGTCGGCTCCGTGTACACCAAAGACCGAAACCTCGGGCGGCCCTGGCGACTCCTAAAGCATTAGTTGACAAGATCTCTTGCCAGACCTAAAGTCCTAATTACTTCGGAGGTGTGTGTGGCACGGGAATCTAATAAGGTCGGCTTCACCAAACTCGAGCTCAAAATCATGCAGGTGATCTGGAAACAGGGCAAAAGCACCGTCAGCGCCGTTCAGGGAAAACTCGATCCTCCTCTCGCCTACACCACCGTCCAGACCATGCTCAACATCCTCGAGCGCAAGGGAAAGCTCCGGCGTGAGCTGCAGGGACGCGCCTTCATCTACACCGCAGCCGTCACCGAGGCGCGCGCTCTCGGTCAGGGCGTGCGAGACCTCGTCGATCGCATGTTCGGCGGATCGAGTGAAGATCTGGTTCTCAGCCTGCTCAAGAACCGGCAGATCGACGCAACCAAGCTGGTCGAGCTCACCGAGCGCTTCAACCGGGAAGCAGGCGAGTCATGAGGGATCTCGAGTCCTGGCTTCTCGGCTACCTCCTGAACTCCCTCTGGCAGGTTCCGCTGCTCTTTGGTATCGCATGGATCGCCGTCCGCGTTCTGCGCCGCACCGGCTCTGTCGTGCAGCATCGCGTCTGGGTCAGCACTCTCCTGCTGCAAAGCCTGCTTCCAGCCATCTCGGTCTCGCCTCTCCTTGCGCTGCGGGCGGTCCTGCTCTGGCACAGCCGCGCCGCTCTGCCCGCCAAGGCGCACGTAACGGTGGTCGCAGGCGAAGGCTTCGGACACAGCCTCCTCCATCTACCAGCGGGTCTGCTTTTAGGAGTCGATGTCCTCTATAGCCTCACCCTTACTTACTTCATCGCTCGATTCCTGTGGAGGACGAAGAACCTCGCTGGCATTCACCGCAGGTCCTCGCTCCTGCACCTGAAGGGGGATGCGCTCCAGTGCTGGACTCGCTGCTCGCATCGCTTCCATGTGCACGATGCGGAACTGGCTGCCTCGTCGGAGATCTTCGGCCCCATCACCATGGGTCTGCATCGGAAACTCATTCTGCTGCCGTCCGGCATGCTCGAGATGCTGGCCATAAACGACCTCGAAACCGTCCTCGCACACGAATTCGCGCACCTCTGCCGACGAGATCTCCCAAAACACCTCGCGTACGAGTTGCTCGCTGTGCCCGTCAGCTACCATCCCTTCCTTTGGCTAACGCGCGGCCGCCTCATCGAGAGCCGGGAGATGGTCTGCGACGAACTTGCCGCCCAGCTCGCCGGTCGGAAGGCGTATGCACGCTCTCTCTTGCGGTTGGCTTCCCTGCTCGTTGCGGAAAAGCCGATCACGATCCCTCACGCCATCGGAATCTTCGATGCCAACGCATTCGAAAGGAGAATCATGCAACTTATTAAGTTACAAAACCAGATCCAGGGTGTGCGGCGGGTTGTCACTCTTGCTGCGTGTATTGCCGTCGGCGTGGGAGCTTGCACCTCGGCCTTGGCCTTGCGCATGACTGTGGCCGCCGCTGCTGAGAAAAGCCCATCTGCTATCGCAACACCGGCGGCACCCGTGCGCGTCCCGGCAGGTGTCATGGCCGGCAACCTCGTGGCGCGCGTCAATCCGAAGTATCCCATTCCTGCTCGCAACGCAAAGATCCAGGGCACGGTCGTGCTTCATGCCATCATTAACAAGGGCGGAACCATAGAAAACCTTCAGATCGTCTCCGGTCCGGAGGAACTTCGACAATCGTCTTTGGATGCCGTTCACCAATGGACCTACAAGCCATTTCTTCTGAATGGTCAACCGGAGGAGGTTGAAACAACCATCAACGTCACCTATACGCTCACCCCTTAGTTCACCCCGTATCTAGAAGTGCTCCTCCATGTGGCTTTGCTCCTCAGAGCGCACCCTCGCCAATCCCTTGTCAGGGTGCCCCATCTATGGCGGCTTCACCGCCATAGGTGGGACGTAATCAGCTCGGCCACCCATCTTTCAGTTGTCCTTCTGAGCGCAGCGAAGAATCCCCGCATTTCGCCTTCAGCCACGGAGCGAAGCGACGTACAAGCACGCGCAACCAGTCTTGTAAATTCAACGTCGGATCCAGATGCCCCATGCATGCGACAGCCTCACCGTCGCTAGCGTGGGCTCCACTCTGCCGAAGGCAAGATTCACTACCCTCACTTTGAGCGCCACAAACCTCTACTCCAGCACCACTCCCCCAAACCCCGCCTGCAGTCGCTCCACATCCGCCACCGTATCTACATCCATCTCCCCACCGACCAGCTCCACCACCCGAGCCGCTCGCAGCATCTCCCGCGCCCCCGCATCGCCTCTTAGATCCAGCAACTCCGAAAACGCCACGCGTGGAAAGTACGCCGGCACCCCCCGCCGCCCCGCATACCCCGATGCCATCACCTCCTCTGGATCACCGGCCAGCTCCCGCAAATGCTCCGCCGTCACCCCCGGCATGTCACACGTCATCACCACCGCGCCGTCGACCTCCGGAAATCCCTGCACCAGCTCCATACCCGCTCGGGTCGAGCTCCCCATACCCTCCGCCCAGCCCGCATGCACAACCACCCACGCACGACGTAGGTCACACTCCTGAGTGATCCCCTGGGCTGAGGCCCCAAGCACGACCACCACCGGCTCCAACCCAGCCTCGCCCGCCACCCGCACTGCCCGATCCAGCAACGTCTCCCCGCCCATCCTGACCAACTGCTTCGGCCTGCCCAATCGCGTCGAGGCCCCAGCCGCCAGCACCAGCGCCGCCGTCATCACACCGCTCCAAGCGCGCACTGCGCCTGCAGATACTTCGACGCGTCACCGCGCCTCACCTGCTCGGTCACATCCTCCGGCCGCAACCGCCGGCTCAACCCGACCTTCCCCTGCACGCACGCCTGGATCTCTGCAACCACCGCCAGCGCAATTGCCTCCGCGCCATCGCCGCCCAGATCCAGACCCACCGGCGCATACAGTCGATCGCAACACTGCGCCACCGACCATCCCAGCCGATCCGCCGCCTCGCTCACCAGCAGGCTCGACCGATGCCGCGCTCCCAGCAGACCCAGGTACTTCGGCATCCTCGGCAGCGTCGTCTCGAGCGTCGCCCGGTCTTGCTCATAACTGTGTGTCATCACAACTACGGCATCGTCTTCCCGAAGCTCCATCGGCTCGCCGTCCTCCAGCACCACCACGCGCTCCGCCTCCGGAAACCGCTCCCGTCGCGCTAGCTGCCGCCGCCCATCCGCCACCACCACGTTCCATCCCAAAAGTGCCCCCATCGTCACCAGCGGCCGGGCATCCTCTCCCGCGCCAAACACTACCAGCCGTTGCGGCGGTTCTAAAGTTTCAACAAAGGTATTCGGCTCGCATGGCGCACCGACAGTCCCATCTGGCATCCCCACGCTCGGCGCGACAAGCTCATCGGCGCTCATCCCCTCACTGGAAAAGATCAACTCTGTTGCTTCGTCCTCGCCAACAGAAAAGATGGCCCTCCGCAGCGGTCTCCCCTCTCCAGGCAACCATGTCACCACCCGTCGCCGAACCCCGCCAAAAACCTGCTGAACCTCTGCGAAAAGCCGCTGCACCTCAACCGAATTGACGTCTTCCAGCAGCAAATCCAGCTCCCCACCGCACCCCAAGCCATACGGAATCTCCTCCGTATCCTCAAAGGAGGTCGAGTAATGCTGCACCATCGGCCCTTTTTCCACCAGCCACTTCGCCCGATGCACCAGCTCCCCTTCCAAACACCCCCCACTTATTGATCCTGCGGTCCCCTCACCCCCCACCAGTAGACGTGCCCCCACCCTTCGATAACTCGATCCTCGGACGCCAACCAGCGTCACCAGAACGCCACCCCGCCCGCCATCTGCCTTCTTCAGGATCTGCCGCCAGTCCACCATCATCCTTTTACCGCCCTCTTTCATCAGATGCGCGCCAAAGCCATGAAAACATTTGCCACCTTCTGCACACGTCATGGCAAATCCCTTCCTTTCGCCCCTCCTGTCCGCGCTTAACCGACACGTAGGGTCATGCACTTCCTTGCAAAGTAGCCGCAAGCTGCTACTTTCCGCGATTTTCCTTGAATCTATGACTTTGGACCTTCCCTTGCTCTATCCATGACATCTGCTGTTCTTTGGAGCGGAACCCTGTCCCACTTGATTCACTTGAGGAGATCGTCCGAATGTCATTCTCTCGCCCCCGCAGTGCCAATCTGCAACTCACATTCGCAGTGCTCACCGCGGTAGCGATCCTGCTCTTTCCTGCCGTAATTGGTCTCTCGTAACACCGACCAGCGCTGCGAGCACTGCACGTCCTGCTCACCAATGAGCGAACGATCCTTGTGACGGCTTCGCTGCGCGGCGCTGGAACGCAAGTAACTCTGCGGGCTTTTTGACGAGTGAACATCGTCCGTTTCGGGCGATGTTCACTGGGAATGCGATGTTCACGCCGGCCAGAAGCATTTGTCGCGGCGGTCGCCATGCCGAACCGACTTCATACCGCAGCTTCTGCGAGGAATCACAACCATGTCCGCCATGATCAGCCCGGTACCGGGTTCTCTGGCGTCGTATCCCTTAACGGCGACGGCCTGCTCTGCGGAGCGACGTGCAGCTTCATGGACTCACAGGTGAGACTTGGCCGCGGTTGCCGTCTGACGAGGACCAACAGGGCAACCAGCGTGCACACGTCGGCGAACAGCCCGACTGAGCGGAGCCGTGGCGCCTGGTCAGTACTGTGGCGGCGAAGCTGCGCTTTCTTTGCTAAACTAGGCCAGTCGAGGACGGATCGGTGGCCTACTCCAGCGGCTGCGCAGGGCGACTCCGGCAAATCCCGGTTTCACAAGGTTCGGGGCGTAGCGCAGTCTGGTAGCGCACCTGGTTCGGGACCAGGGGGTCGGAGGTTCGAATCCTCTCGCCCCGACCAATCCATAAATATGCGCTCACCCCTATGCCGGTTGCCAAGCTGACTCTCGAGCTGGAGATACCGCATGCGCAGTCACTCAAAGATCGGCGACAGGTAGTCCGGTCACTTAGGGACGCTTTGCGCCATAGCTTCAACATCTCCGTGGCGGAGACCGATGGGGCGCTGGTTTGGAATCGTGCGACGCTTGAGATCGTTGCCGTCTCAGCCTCCGTGCAGTACCTTGCGGGTCAGCTTGCAACAGTGGAACGAGCTGCAACCCGTCATGTCACACGATTTGGCGCACTCATCCAAGACGCCTATGCCGAAGTTCTGGAGGAGGGCATGGGTGATGCGCTAGAACTTGCCGGTGACCTTTCCGAACAGGACGATGGATTTTGAGTGGTCCAGAGAAACTCTGATAATCTTGGCTTCTACCGGACGATCAAACGATGCCTGAGCACCGCGCACGAACGCATCACCGCAATCGCGTGGCAAACACGTTCTCGGAGGAGATCGGCGCGATGCTCGAAGGAGAGCTATCCGATCCCAGGATCGCTCCGAGTTACGTGACGGATGTCGTTCTGGCTCCCGGGGGCAAATCCGCTCGCGTCTTTGTCGCGGTTCATGGGGGCGATCAGGAAGAAGAGGACACCTTGGCCGGCTTGATGACAGCTCGCGCTTTTATTCGATCCCAGCTGAGGGACCGGATGGGAGTTCGGCATGTGCCGGAGCTGACGTTCGCGATTGATCGGTCAGAGAAGATGACCGGCCGTATGGATGAACTTCTAGGGCGCATGCGAAAGCGCGAAAGGCGGTTTGCCCAGACCATACGTTCAGAGGTCGAGAAGCCTGCCCCATGATGGTCCGCACGAACAGCATTGAGAGAATTCTGTCGGAGTTTCGGCCCGGGCGATCCTTCGTTCTGACCTCGCATAGTCGGCCGGACGGTGATGCTGTAGGCTCGCTGCTCGGTTTGTCCGACCTGCTGGAGTCGCGTGGCTGCCGGACAGAGATTGTTCTCGCAGATCCGGTTCCGGCGGTTTATCGGACCTTGCCTGGAGCGGAACGAATACGGCACGCGAGTTCCCCTAGCTTCGGGGATGCCGACGAGCTTCGGCCCGCAGTCATCCTCGAGTGCGACAGCACAGAACGGACCGGCCTGCGGGGGCTGGACGGTCGATACCTCATCAACATTGATCATCATGCGAGTGGCCGAAACTACGGCGACCTGAATTGGATCGACCCAGAGGCCTCTGCCGTCGGAGCGATGGTGTACGAGCTGATGGTCGCCATGGACGAGGTAGTCAGCCCCGACACGGCAAGTTGCATCTATGCGGCGATCCTGTCGGATACAGGTGGTTTCACCTCACGCTCAACCACCCCCGCAACACTTTCGACTGCAGCGGAACTGGCGCGTCTCGGGGCGGATCCGGCCCGTATCGCGAACGATCTCTGCTTCTCGAGCCCCGAGTGCAAGGTTCGGCTGCTCGGCGCCGCGTTGGTCAACATGCAGCGGGAAGGCACGATCGCGTGGAGTTGGGCGACGCTGGGCGATCTGGAGCGGCTGCAGGCCATGGCGGAAGACTGCGATGGGGTCGTCAACTACCTGGTGGGCATCGCGGGTGTCGAGGCGGCCTTCTTCGCCGTCGAACTTCCAACCCCCGGGGAGTACCGACTAAGCTTACGCAGCAAGAGCCAGTTGGACGTCGCGCAGGTTGCAGAGAGCTTCGGCGGTGGCGGTCATCGTGCCGCAAGCGGATGCATGATGAAGGGTTCGCTTGAAAGCGTGATCGGTCGGGTACGAGAGAGGGTCGCTCGCGACTCTGTTAGCCTTACCTGACGCAATCCTGAATGGCAGAAACGTCACAACCCGCTCCTGAGAGCGCCCGGATCGGCCGTGTCGCTACGATCTGTCGTCGTTTGGGCTGGGAGACACCGAGTGTCTCCGTTTTTCGTGAGCTGGCCCTTCTCTTCTTAGTCACGGTGTTCGTTCTGCTCTATGGATTGGTGCCGATATTTGGCGGAGATCAGCTTGGTCTGGTCGGCGCAGACGAACCTCGCTACGCGCAGATCGCCCGGGAGATGCTGGCGCAGCATAACGAAATTTGCGACCAAAGGCACGCCAACATTGTGCCGCGCGGCCTGCATATTCGAGATCTTCAGAACTCCTTTGCTTGTCTGACCGGAGGTACGGTTACGCCGATTCTGAATGGTCGGCCCTGGCTCGAGAAACCAGCCCTGTACTACTGGCGAGCCATGGGATTCTTTCGCGAGTTCGGCGTTTCGGACTGGTCGGCGCGGCTTCCCTCTTCTTCTGGTGCGCTCGCGCTGATCGTTCTGGTGTATCTCCACATGCGCCGGTTCCGGCCTGGCGGTCATCTGGATGCCGCGTTGATCACCGCATCCTGCCTCGGAATCGTAGCCTTTGCCCGAGGTGCCTCAACCGATATGCAGCTAGCAGCGCCGTTCTGCATCGGCATGCTGGGGTGGTATGCCTGGTACGAGACCGGGAAGAAGTTCTGGCTGTTCGATCTTTACTTCTTTGGAGCGGCAGCAACGCTGGCCAAGGGGCCAGTCGCCCCGTTTCTGGCCTTGGCGATCATCTTCTTCTTTACTGCACTGCGACGCGAGTGGAGCCTGCTTCGCCGAACGATCTGGATTCCCGGGGTGCTGCTCTATCTGGCCATGGTCTTGCCCTGGTATATCGCGGTGCAGCGCCGCAACCCGACCTTTGTGCGATCGTTCTTCCTGGAACATAACCTCGAACGCTTTGCGACGAACCGGTACCAGCACCATCAGCCATTCTGGTTTTACGCCGCGGTTCTGCTACTGGGCTTGATGCCCTGGTCTGTGCTGGCGTTTCAAGCCCTAGTGAATGCGGTGAGCATGTCCGTGGCGGAGTGGAAGGCGCGCCGTAATCCGCAACGGTATCTTGCGCACATGCGGGCGGGGGATGCCTTTCCGGAGTTCCTGGTATTGTGGGCGCTCTTTCCCATTCTCTTCTTTTCCTTCTCGGGATCGAAGCTGCCGGGGTACATCCTGCCGTCGATCCCGCCATTGACGATCCTTACGGGAGACTACCTGAACCGTGTCCGCCGGCAGGGCCTGCCGGAATGGCTGCTAGGTCTGCATGCGTTGCTATCTGCAGCCATGGTCTTTGTGCTGGTGCTCGCGCCCCAACACATGAAGTACGAGACGCTGGTGCCGCCAGCGGGATGGCTGGTGACGGCGGGGATTGCGGCGCTGTGCATTGGGTCACTGATCGTGCTTCTGGTACGTCGCGGCGGAATTCCGCAGATCCTGACGGCTACCCTCATCCCAGTGCTCGGCAGCTTGATCTTTCTTCTTGGATTTCACGGCAAAGATCTCGACCTGAACTACTCCGCGCGCCCATTGGCTAGAGGCATTAATGAGAAAGCACCCGGCGTCAAGGTGATCGCGTCTCTGGGGATCCGCCGCGACATGGACTACGGTCTGACCTTCTATCGAGATCAACCGATCGTCCATTATGGAAGCGACGGTGTTCCGAACGAAGAACACGTTCTAGTGATTCGCGCCAATGAAACAGGACAGCTGACCGAATGGCTGCAGAACCGCATCTACCAGCCAGTGTTTTTGTTTGAGTCACAGGGACTTGCCGTATACCGGGTGGAAGCACGACGATAGACGATCCTGTCGTTCCGACGATGAGAGAAGGAAGCTGAAAGCGATGGCGCGTTCTTCCCCCACCGAGATTCTGGATCTGCGCCACGTCTCCGCTCGCCAGATGCGGCCCTTGCTGGAAGCAGAGGCAAGGCTGTGGGAACAGACACTGCGGTGGAACTATCAGAGTTCGACTGAGCTGCTATTGGAATATCTAAACGGCCGAATCCTGCCGGGCTTTGTCACCGTGGATGCCGGCGAGGTCAGTGGCTTCACCTTTTGCGTTTATGAAGGGATGAAGGCAGTGGTAGGCGATGCCTTTTGCCGGTCCGCGTTTGCGCGTGCGCCCGGAGATGAGGGCCGCGATCCGACTTTGCGACTTCTGCTTACGCATTTGGTGAGCTTGCTGCGCGCATCTCCGGGCATCGAGCGTATTGAAGCACAGTTGTTGCTGTTTCCCTCGGGAACTCTGGATCTGTTCTTTCTAGCCGAAGGTTTTGTCGTCTTCCCACGCCTCTTTATGGAATGCAACCTGGCCTCGAAGACTGATTCCTCAGCCAGACGCTTTGGTGCACGTGCCATGTTGGCGCCTGACGGGGTAGCGGCGAACGAACTCACTTTGCGCCGATGGGCAGCTTCGGATTTCCAACCGGCGGCGGAGTTGATTCATCTTGCCTATACCGGGCATGTCGATGCGCGCATCAACGATCAGTATCGAACGCTCCATGGATCGCTTCGATTTCTGCACAATATTGTTCGCTTTCCCGGTTGCGGCGTCTTTGAGGCGACGCACTCCTGGGTGCTCGAGCACCGGCGGTCCGGTGCCCTAATGGGCATGCTGCTGTGCTCCCGCGTGGCGGATGATGTTGCTCATATCACACAGCTCTGCATCGCTCCGGATCTTCGAGGACAGCGTCTCGGGGCGCATCTGCTCGGACATGCTTTAAACCAACTGAGCCGTGCCGGCTACGCGGCGATCACGCTAACCGTCAGCGAAGAGAACACACCTGCGCTCGAGCTCTATCAGACTGCCGGCTTCACGACCCGCCGCCGTTTCGATGCAGCCGTTCTGGAGCAGGGGCCAGCCCGGTAAAACGTCCCCCGTTTGTCCGATCTGTTCGACTATTCGACGTGGTAGTTCGGCGCCTCGCGCGTGATGATGACGTCGTGGACGTGACTCTCGCGCAAGCCAGCATTGGAAATGCGAATGAAGCGAGCGTTGGTTTGCAACTCCTCGATGGTGGAGCAGCCGAGATAGCCCATACCCGAGCGCAGGCCGCCGACCAGCTGGTAGACCATCGCTTCGAGCGGTCCGCGATGTGGCACACGGCCCTCGATGCCCTCCGGAACGAATTTGGCAAGCCGGTTGGAGGAGGCGCCTTCGCGCGCGGTGAGGGACTGGCGATCGGCACTGGCAGCTTCGCTCATATCTTCCTTGCCCTGAAAGTAGCGCTCTCCCGATCCCTGGGCCATGGCGGAGAGAGATCCCATGCCGCGGTACGCCTTGAAGGAGCGGCCCTGGTACAGGATCGTCTCACCCGGGCTCTCGTCTACGCCAGCAAAGAGCGAGCCCATCATGCATGCGCTCGCACCGGCCGCGATCGCCTTCGTGACATCGCCCGAATACTTGATGCCACCGTCCGCGATGATGGCAATGCCCTGCTTCGAAGCGGCCCGGAAGGCCTCCGAGATGGCGGTGATCTGCGGCATGCCGGCGCCGGTTACCATGCGCGTGGTGCAGATGGAGCCTGGGCCGATACCGACTTTGATTGCATCCGCGCCCGCGTCCATCAGCGCCATCGCTCCATCGTAGGTAGCGATGTTGCCGGCGAGGACATCAACGTTCGGAAAGCGTGCCTTCACCTCACGCACAGCCTCAAGCACGCGCGACGAGTGACCATGCGCCGAATCGATGGCGAGCGCGTCCACACGAGCCGCAACCAACTCGGCCGCGCGCTCCAGAAAGTCGCCCGTTGCGCCGATCGCGCCCGCGACGCGCAATCGACCTTGCGAGTCCTTGCTGGCATTGGGGTACTTCAACTTTTTCTGGATGTCCTTGACGGTGATGAGGCCTTTCAGCTCGTACTCACTGTTCACGACCAGCAGCTTTTCGACGCGATGCTCGTGAAGAATCTCCTCGGCCTGTTCGAGTGTGGTGCCGACCGGGACCGTGATCAGATTCTTCTTCGTCATAACGTCATTGATCGGAAGGTCTGTGCGGGAAACAAACCGAAGGTCGCGATTAGTGAGGATGCCGACCAGTTTCTTTTCTTTCGTGACCGGCACACCGGAGATCTTGTAACGCCGCATGACTTCTAGAGCGGCCGCGATGGGCTGCTCCGGCGAGATCGTCACAGGATCGACGATCATGCCACTTTCTGAGCGCTTCACCTTATCGATTTCGCCTGCCTGCTGCTCGATGGTGAGATTGCGGTGAACCACGCCCATCCCGCCCTGCTGAGCCATGGCAATGGCAAGGCGGGACTCCGTAACTGTGTCCATGGCCGCAGACATGAGCGGGGTATTCAGGGTGATGTTGCGCGTGAGGCGAGTCTGGGTGCTGACCTGCGTTGGGACAACGTCGCTGTAAGCCGGAACCAGCAGAACATCGTCGAAGGTAAGAGCCTCTGGAACTGGAATTTCAATCATGGGGGGATAGGAACCGGCATCGCGCTTTGATGGATCGAACACGTCGGTTCGTTCGATTGTAGAGTCGGTCTCCCGTCCCGGCAATGCGGCGTGCCGTTGAATGCGCCGTCGGAACGATGTACGATAGAGTTTGTAGGCGAGACGATTCCATCCACCTGTGGTTAGGCCGTGAGATGTCCGGCATCAGGGGTCGGAAGAGGGTAGTGGGCTGACGCCCACTTTTTATTGCTCTGAAAGATGCTCCAATTGGCCGACCGACGAGCGGCGCTATGGGCTGGATCCGCCGCTACAGCATGCGGCGATAGGAACGAGCGTTATGGCGTTGAAGACAGACCAGATTCGGGCATTGGCGGAGCGAGTCGCGGCGACGTATGGGATGGAGATCGTTGATGTGGAATTCCAGGGCAGCGCAAAGTCTCGCTCGCTGCGTGTCTTCCTTGAGAAGACGGAGGCCGAGCGGACAAAGCTGATCCAGGCGGCGGCAAATGCAGACGAGGCAGAGGTGCTGCTGCCAAAGGGCATCCCGGCCGAAAGTCTGTCCGGTGTTACCCACGAGGACTGTGCCAGCTTTGCGAATGACTTTGGAGCGCTTCTGGACGTGGAAGATGTGGTCCCCGGATCGGAGTACACGCTTGAGGTCTCGTCGCCAGGTCTGGACAGAAATCTTTCGACCGAGAAAGATTTCCGACGCTTTATTGGAAGCCTGGTGAAGCTGAAGACAGTTGAGCCAATCGGGGGCAACAAGGTCTGGCAAGGCAGGTTGAAAGGCTTTGAAGACGGCCGTTTAACCCTGGACTTATCTGCCGTGAAGCAAAAGGGTAAGGCAAAGAAGGCGACGATCGAGGAGAGCATCGAGATCCTCCGTAGCCAGATCGAAAAGGTGAACCTGGTTCCGGAGTTCTAGGGACCAGGATTGAGCGTACGACTTACAAGAAGCGCCGGTTTCGCCGGCGAATCACTCCCGAAGGCGGCTGATAAAAGCGCGATCGGGAGGAAGGACGAGAAGAGGCTATGGCAAGTGTTCTGTACCAATCAATTGAAGCGTTGAGCCGCGACAAAGGGATTGATCCTGAGGTCGTCGTCACCGCCGTGGAAGATGCGATCGCGCTCGCAACACGCAAGTACTACAAGACACTCGAATCCATGCGGGCCGAGCTCGATCGGGAGACTGGCGAGATCCGCGCTTACGTGTACAAGACGGTAGTTGAGACACCGGAACAGGTGGAAGATGAAACCAATCAGCTGACGCTCGAGCAAGCGCGCGAGCTGGCGCCCGAGGTTGAGGCTGGGGTGGAACTGCGGTTCTATAAGGACACCTCACCGCTGGGCCGTATTGCCGCCCAGATGGCCAAGCAGGTGATCTTTCAAAAGGTCCGCGAGGCGGAACGCGATACGATTTTCAACGAATACAACCACCGTGCCGGCGAGGTTCTGAACGCAACGGTGAAGCGCCTGGAGCCGATGGACACCATCTTTGATCTCGGCAAAGCCGAAGCCCGGATGCCTAAGCGTGAGCAATCACGTCTAGAGCAGTTTGCCGTCGGTGAACGCGTCCGCGTGGTTCTGCTGCGTGTTGATCGAGCAGCCAAGGGGCCGCAGGTGATCGTGAGCCGGGCGGCGCCGGCCCTGGTGCAGAATCTCTTCCAGAGCGAAGTCCCAGAGATCTACGACGGCACTGTCACTATCCGTGCCATTGCGCGCGAGGCTGGTGAGCGCACCAAGATTGCTGTTATGAGCCGCGACAAGGATGTGGACCCGGTTGGTGCCTGTGTCGGCATGAAGGGCATGCGTGTGCAATCGATCATTCGCGAGCTGCGGGGCGAGAAGATCGACATCATCGAGTACTCCGAGGAGATTACGACTTTTGCCGAAAAGGCGCTCCAGCCTGCCAAGGTGAGCCGCGTCTCCATCACTGATCTTGCCGAGAAGCAGATCGAGGTGATCGTGGATGACACGCAGCTTTCGCTCGCGATTGGTAAAAAGGGTCAGAACGTTCGCCTTGCTGCCAAGCTGCTGCAATGGAAGATCGATATCAAGAGCGAAGAGGAGAAGCGGCAGGAGGTCGAGCAGGAGATGCAGGCCATGAGCGGTGGCCCCCGAACGCCAGTCGAGCAGGTGACCGAGCTCGGCGAGCAGATCCTGGAAAAGCTCATCGCTGCCGGCATTACGACGGTTGAAGAGCTCGCCGATATGACGCCCGAGCAGCTCGAAGAGGTCCCCGGCATCGGCGAAAAGACGGTTGAGAAGATTTCGACCGCGGTTCGCCACTATTTCGGCCACTATGAAGAGGGCGAGGAGCGTCCGGCTCCTACCTTGCCGGTTGATGCGGAGACCATCGCAGCTGCATCTACTGAAGAGGATGGCGCCGGAGGAGAAGGGGCGCCGGAGGAGGACAACGTGGCGAAGACATCAGAAGAGACTCTGGATCGGATCGTTGACGACAAGGTGGATGTAGCCACAACATCGGTCGATCGCACGCCGGAAGAACTTCTCGCAGCCGATGCCGCAGAGTTCGGCGAGGCGCAGGAGTTAAACGGTATCTCGACCGAAGATCTGGCGGAAGCTGAAGATCGCGAGAGCCTCAGCGACGCAAATGACGACGCGGATGCACGCGAAGAGCAGATTGAGTTGAATAACGATGCGGTCGATGAGTTGGTAGATCAGGCCCAGGAAGTCTCGGACGAGGGTATCGATACCGACGGGCATGATCGTGGCTAGCGCCTCTGGCGGCGGTTTCCCTCTCATAAAAGAGAGAACTCGCTGCAATTTCAAAGAAATTGCTTACAATAGACTCTCTACGACGAGGCTGCTATGACCAGCTAGAGACACGGGAGAACCAAAAGGGACGGATGAGTAAAGTTCGAATTAATGATCTGGCACGTGAGCTCGAAGTGAAAAGCAAGTCGATTCTGGATGCGCTCACGGCCGTTGGCGTAGCGGAAAAGAAGACTCACTCTTCGTCTATTGAAGAAGATGAGGCCGAAAAAGTGCGGGGATACCTGACTGGCGGCAATCGGCCCTCTGGTGGGTCGCGATATTCGAATCCCAATCAGCCCGCCCGGATTGATCTTTCAAAGGCAGCCAAGCCGGGCGACGCGCTCAAAGCAATTCTTGAGCGGAAACAGGCGGACGCCGCGGCAAAAGC
>JAABUQ010000842.1_pt1 | contig 70529 bp, 68 predicted proteins | sample 5560001 | NCBI WGS metagenome assembly JAABUQ01 (sample SAMN10711888, study PRJNA513371) | rock metagenome | isolation source: Antarctica rocks | place: Antarctica: Victoria Land, Finger Mt nord | collected 2015-12-18 | reverse complement strand
CCGAGGCGGCTGCCGAGGCGACGGGCGGCGAGGAGCAGCAGGGCGTGCCCGAGCCCGAGGTGGCGCCCGCCCGCGGGCGCGGACGCGGAGGGCGAGGTGGGGGCCGGCGCGAGCGGGCGACCGTCGAGGCCGAGACCGCCTCGTCGCCGGGGGACGGCGCAGAGGAGCGTCAGACGCGCGGCGTGGTCGAGCTGCTCGGCAACGGGTCAGGCTTCGTCCGGGTCGCCCCGCCGGATCCCTCCGACGAGGACGTATACGTCTCCGCGGCCCAGATCCGCCGCTGCGAGCTCGTCTCGGGCGACGAGGTCACCGGACCGATCCGGCCTCCGCGGCGCTCGGAGCGCTACGCGTCGCTGGTCCGCGTCGACACCATCAACGGCGCGCCAGCCGACGAGGTGGCGGAGGGCACGCGCTTCGACGACCTGTCCGCCGCCTTCCCCGCCGAGCGCCTGGCGCTCGGCTCGGAGGACCCGACGGTCAAGGCCATCGAGTGGCTCACGCCGTTCGGCAAGGGATCCCGCGTGCTCATCGTCGGCCCCTCGCGCGCGGGCAAGACGGAGGCCCTGCGCCGCATGGGCCAGGCGCTGGCCGGGAACGAGGCCCTCGAGCTCTCCATCGCCCTCGTCGGCGTACGCCCCGAGGAGCTCGGCGACTGGGCGCCCCAGGGGGTGGAGCCGGCCGCCGCGGTCTCCTTCGCGGCCTCTCCCGACGCCCAGGTCCAGGCGCTCGAGCGCGCGCTCGAGCCCGCGCGGCGCATCGCCGCCCGGGGCGGCGACGCCGTCCTCCTGATCGACACGCTCGCCCACCTGCCCGCTGGCGCCGCGCGCAAGGCACTCGCGGCGGCACGGAACATCGCCGACGGCGGGTCGCTGACCGTCGTGGCCACGGGACTCGAGCCGCTGGGCGGAGAGACCACGGTGATCGCCCTCGACGCCGAGCTCGCCGGCACGCGGCGGTTCCCGGCCCTCGACCTCACCGCCAGCGGGACGATCCGCCCCGAGCTCCTCGTCGGCGAGGCCGGCGCCCAGGCGATCGCCAGCGCCCGCGCCGAAGCCTCCGACTGACGGCGGAACCGCCCTCGCGCACGATAGGTGTAACTTAGCGTCTACGACGCGTTTAGGACGCTGCCTTCGGGGCATGCCCGGCTACAGCGAGCCGCCCGAGAGGAGCCGCCGCATGGCGAACATCGAGCAGTCCATCGAGGTCCACGTGCCCGTGCGCACCGCCTACAACCAGTGGACGCAGTTCGCGGAGTTCCCCGGTTCATGGAGGGCGTCGAGCAGGTCCGCCACCTCGACGACACGACGACGGAGTGGAGCACCAGGATCGGAGGGCGCGAGAAGGTCTTTGGCGCCAAGATCACCGAGCAGCTGCCCGACGAGCGCGTGGCCTGGGCGAGCACGGACGGGAGCGCGAACGCCGGCGTGGTGACCTTCCACCAGATCGACGACGCGAGCACCCGCGTGATGCTCCAGATGGACTACGAGCCCGAGGGCCTCGTGGAGAAGGCGGGCGACGCGCTCGGCGTGGCCGAGCGCCGGGTGAAGGCCGACCTCGAGCGCTTCAAGGAGATGATCGAGAGCCGCGGGTCGGAGACCGGCGCGTGGCGCGGCGAGGTGCCGCGGGAGTCGAGCTCCTAGGCGCGGTGGACCTCCGCCGCGCGCTCAGCGCGGCGTGTAGGCCACGCGGTTCCAGGAGGGCTCGGAGGTGAGCTCGATCGCCTCGCCGCCGCGGTCGGGCTGTACGTAGGCGAACGTGCCCGACTCGGAGAGCCACGCCACGTCGAGCTCGTTCTCCTTCACGCGCTGGTCGAGCCACGCGCCGCGGAAGATGAGCCGGCGCAGCCAGTGCACGAGCGATCGCTCCGCGGGACCGACGAGCTCGGGCCAGCACTCGTTCACGTGCTCGCCGAGCTCCGAGGCCGGATCGCACACCTCGCCGTTGACCACCAGGTTCACGAGATCGTCCGCCTCGGGGCTCTCGAGCCGGCCGCCCACGAATCCGAGCTTGATCGCCGCCTGCTCGCAGCGCTCGCTGAAGTCGCGCTCGTTGAACGTGAAGCGCAGCTCGCCGTACTCGAGCACGAAGTCATCGCCGGAGGAGTAGTTGCCGCGCGGGGTCATGGAAGGGGACCCGGCCGGGGGCTGGCCGGAGCGTCGGCATCTTAGGCTCGCCTCCTGCCTCGATCCGAGGTCTGCAGGAGAACTTGCAGGCGAGAGGGGGGAGAGTTCGCCGCGGCCTCGACCTTAGGCGGGCATGGACGACGAACGAGCCACCATCCTGCTCGTCGAGGACGACGCGGCGACGCGCACCTTCCTCGCCGACAACCTGACCGCGGACGGCTACGAGCTCCTCACCGCGGACTGCGCGCGAGACGCGATCCGCCTGCTCGAGACCAAGTACCCGGACCTCGCGCTCGTGGATCTCGGGCTGCCCGACCGCGACGGGCTGGAGCTGGTGCGCCACGTCCGCACGGCTGACGGAGTGGCCGGCCGGGTGGATCCCGGCCTGCCGCTCGTGATCCTGAGCGGTCGTGACGGCGCGCTCGACCGCATGCGCGGGTGGGAGCGCGGCTGTGACGACTACGTGACCAAGCCCTTCGAGTACGGCGAGCTCCGCGCCCGGGTGGCAGCGCTCCTGCGCCGCGCCCAGCGCCGTCAGGGGCTCGGCCGGCTTCGGGTGGGGCCGCTCGAGCTCGATCCGCCCGCGCGCGAGGTGCGGATGCACGGCGTGCGCGTGGAGCTCTCCCAGAAGGAGTACTCGCTCCTGCGCACGCTCGCCACCGAGCCGACGCGGGTCTTCACCAAGGAGGAGCTCCTGCGCGGGGTCTGGGGCTTTCGCTCCCTGGGCTCGACGCGGACGCTCGACTCCCACGCCTGTCGGCTGCGCCACAAGCTGGGCGTCCACGGCGATCGTTTCGTGGTCAACGTGTGGGGCGTCGGCTACCGCCTGATCGACGGGCCGGTGGGATCGTGAGCGGGAACGTCGCGCTGCTCGCCGGCTGGACCGTCGCGCTGGCGGCCGTGGCCCTGGCCGCCGCGTGGCGCCGACGGCTGGCGCGGCGGATGGAGCTCGTCGCGCGCGCCTGCCACGAGGTGCGCGGGCCGCTCACCGCCGCGCACCTGGGGATCCACCTGGCCGCGCGGCCGGACGGGCGCGTCGCGCCGCGGCTGGCGGTGATCGAGCTCGAGCTGCGGCGGGCGGCACTGGCGCTCGACGACCTCAGCGCCGCCCGCCACGGTGGCCGCGTCCCGGATCGACCGGAGGCCTTCGACCTCGGCGAGCTGCTGCACGAAGCCGCCGAGGCGTGGCGACCCGTCGCCGAGGCGCGCGGCGGCGAGCTGCGGGTGGTGGCGCCCGACGGGGCGGCGCTCGTGCGCGGAGACCGGCTGCGGCTCGCCCAGGCCTGCGGGAACCTCCTGGCCAACGCGATCGAGCACGGGGGCGGCGCGGTCGAGCTGCGCTGGCGCCCCAGCGCGGATCACGTGCGTGTCGAGGTGGGCGATCTCGGGCCCGGCCTGCCCTCGTCGATCGCCTCGCTCGCCGCGCGACCGCGCGCGGGCCGAGGTCGGCGTGGCCGCGGTCTGGCCATCGCGGCGGAGATCGCCGTGCGCCACGGCGGCCGGCTGGCCGCCGCGCCCGCTCCCCGCGGCGCACGGCTCGCCCTCGAGCTGCCCGCGTTCCGGGCGGCGGCATGAGCCCACGCCGGCGCGCCGTGCTCCTGCTCGGCCTCGCCCTGGCCCTCGGCGGCCTGGCCGCCTCCGACGTCGCACGCCGCGAGGCGGCGGTGGCGGGTCAGCTCGGGCCTCCGGTGCCGGTGATCGTCGCCCGGGGCGCGCTGCCCTCCGGGGCGCGGCTGGCGCCCGACCGGCTCGGCGTGCGGCTCGTACCCGCCCGCTACGTGCCTCCCGGCGCCTTCCGCGCCGCGGCGCCCCTGACCGGGCTGCGGACCGCCCGGTCGCTGCCCGCGGGCGCGTTCCTCTCCGCCGCCGAGCTGCGCGACCCGGCGGCCGAGTCGCGCCCGGGCGTGCCCATCCGACCGGGCGAGCGGGTCGCCGACGTGGTGGCGCGCGCGGCGCCGGAGCTCGTCGCCCCCGGGGTGCGCGTCGACGTGCTCGTCACCCGGGAGGGGAGCAGCGGCGGCCGGGGCCGAACGGAGCTCGCGCTGCAGGACGTCGAGGTGCTCGCCGCCGCGGCGGCGCCCGCGGGCGGCGGCGGTGGCGGTGGCGCCGGCGGCGGCGCCTCGGACACCGGCGCGGGCCCCACGGTCGCCGCCTCGCTGCGGGTCGATCTGCGCCAGGCCGTCTTCCTCGCCGCCGCCCAGAGCTTCGCCAAGGAGATACGGCTGCTGCCGCGGGCTCCGGGCGATCGCGCGCACTCCGGCGACGGGCTCGTCGCGGGAGGCTGAGCGCAGTGGGCGCGGGCGCAGAGACCATCGACGAGCTGGCCGGCGCCCTGCACGCGCGACTCGTTCGCGACGCCGGCGCCGGCGGGGAGGTCACCGAGCTGAGCGAGCGGATCGAGAGGCTCGTGCGCCAGGAGGCCGGGCTGCTCGCGGAGAGCGAGCGCACCGAGCTCGCGCGCCGCCTGGCCGAGCGAACCGTCGGGCTCGGTCCCCTCGAGCCGCTGCTGCACGACCCCGCCGTCGAGGAGGTGATGGTCAACGGCCCGGGCACCGTCTGGGTCGAGCGCGCCGGGCGGATCGTGCCCACGGAGGTCTCCTTCGCCTCCGAGCGCGAGCTTCGCCACGCGATCGAGAGGATCCTCGCGCCACTGGGGCGTCGGGTCGACGAGGCCACGCCCCTGGTCGACGCCCGCCTGCCCGATGGCTCGCGGGTCAACGTCGTCATCCCGCCACTCGCCCTCGACGGGCCGGTGCTCACCATCCGCCGGTTCCGGCGCCGCGGGTTCTCGCCCGGCGACCTCGTGGCCGCGGGAACGCTCTCGGCTCCGCTGCGCGACTTCCTCGCCGCCTGCGTGCGCGCCCGGCTGAACATCCTCGTCTCCGGAGGCACCGGATCGGGCAAGACCACCATGCTGAACGCCCTGTCGAGCTTCATCTCGGGCGAGGAGCGCATCGTCACGGTGGAGGACGCCGCCGAGCTGCGCCTCCAGCAGCCGCATGTCGTGCGCCTCGAGGCGCGGCCGCCCGGGTTGGACGGCGGGGGAGAGGTGACGATCCGTCGCCTGGTCCGCAACGCCCTGCGCATGCGGCCCGACCGCATAGTCGTCGGCGAGGTGCGCGGGCCCGAGGCGCTCGACATGCTGATGGCGATGGGCAGCGGCCATGACGGATCGCTCGGGACGGTGCACGCGGGCTCGGCCGAGGAAGCCCTGCGCCGGCTCGAGACCCTTGCGCTCATGGCCGATGTCGCGCTGCCGCACGCGGCCGTGCGCGAGCAGGTGGCCGGCGCGCTCGACCTCGTCGTCCAGCAGGCGCGGAACCGCGACGGCGCCCGGCGAGTGGTCGCGGTGAGCGAGGTCACCCGGGTCGCCGGCGGCGCCGCCACGCGCGAGGTCTTCGTCCTTCGCGGGGAGCGCCCGTGCTGGCGCGCTCCCCTGGCCGACTCACTCGCCGGGCGCCTGGCGGCCGCCGGATGAGCGTCGCTCCGCTGCTCGCCGCCGGGGCCGCGGCCGCCGGGGTGGCCGGGGCGTGGGACGCGCTGGCCGCCGCGGAGACGCTCGGAGCGGGACGCGCCGCGGCCCGGTCGCTCGTCCCGCTGGCCCGGCTCGGGCGCGATGGACGGGCGCCGACGGCTCCCGAGCGACGGCGGCTCGTGCGCGTCGCGGCGGGCGCGCTGTTCGTGGCCGGCTGGCTCCTCGTCTCGCCGCTCGCCGGCCTGGCCGCCGCGCTCGGCGGGCCCTCGGCGCTGCTCGCGGTCATCCGCGCGCGCCGCCGCCGCTACGCCGCTCGCCTGGCTCGAGACGCCCCCGCCGTCGCCAGGGCGCTCGCCGATGCGCTCGCCGCGGGGCACTCCATTCGCGGAGCGGTGCCCGAGGCGGCGGGTGCGCTCGAAGGGCCGGCCGCGGCGGAGCTTCGCACGGCGGCGGGCGCGCTCGCGGTAGGCGAGGAGACCGAGCCGGTTCTCGAGCGCCTCGCGGGCCGCGCGGGCGGCAGGGCGTGGAGCGTCATCGTTGCCGCGGTGCTGTTGCAGCGCGACGCGGGCGGTGACCTCGCGCGCCTGCTGCGGGGCATCGCCGCCACCCACGAGGAGTCACTGCGAATCGAGGACGACGCCCGCGGAGCCACCGCCCAGGCGCGCTTCACGGGGCTTCTGGTCTGCGCCATGCCGCTCGGGGCCGCCGCCCTGGCCGAGATGGCCAGCCCGGGCTACCTCGGCGGACTCGTGCGCTCGCCCCTTTCGGCGACGCTCGCCGGCCTGGCGCTCGCGTTCCAGTGCGCCGGAGCGCTGGCCATCCGGCGCCTGGCGCGGCTCCGCGGATGACCCGGGACCTCCTCGCCGCGGTGCTCGCCGCCGCGCTGGCCGCGGCGGGAACCGTGGAGCTGCTCTGCGTGCTCGGGCCGCGCCGCCCTGGCCGCCGGCGCGCTCCCGTGCTCGCCGCGGCCGCCGTCGGCGCCTTGAGACGGCTCGGGCGGCGCGCGGGCGCCCCGAGCGCCCCCGGCGGCCTGCCCGTCCGCATGGCGGCGGCCGGCTCCCCGCTGGGTATGGGCACCGGTGACGTCATGGCGGTCAAGGGCGGGGCCGCGCTGGTCGCCCTCCTCGCCGCCATCCCGCTCGGCGCGGTGCTCCCGGGCCGGTTGCCGCCGGTCGTGGCGGTGGCGCTCCCCCTGCTTGCGTTCTTCGCCCCCGACGCCTGGCTCTCTCAGCGGATCCGAGCTCGCGCGCGGGCGATGGAGGAGGAGCTTCCCGATCTGCTCGACCTCCTGCGCGTGGGGCTCGAGGCCAACCTGCCTCTGCGCCGGGCGCTCGCCGAGGCCGCGCGGCGCACACCGGGCGCATTGGCCGTGGAGGTGCGCCGGGCCGTCGCCGAGCTCGAGCTCGGCCTTCCGGCCGAAGGCGTGCTCGAGCGCCTGGCGGGCCGATGCCCGGCCGCCGGCCTACCCGCGCTGACCGGTGTCCTGCGCCGGGCGGGACGCCACGGAGCGCCGCCCGCCGAGGCGCTCGCCGCCCAGGCGCGGGAGGCCCGGGCCGCACGCGCTCGCCGCGTGCGCGAGGACGCGGCGCGGGCGGCGCCCAAGATCCAGCTCGTCGTGGCGCTGCTCCTCGTGCCCTCGGTCATGCTGCTCGTCGCCGCCGCCCTGGTGCACTCGCTGCTCTAGTGTCGTGATTCTCAAGTTCGGCGGCGGCCTCGCGGCGTCTCGACGCGCCCGCCGCCACCCACGGACTCGCCCGTGCCACCAGCACGGCCTTCGCCCGCGGTCGTCGGCGGACACGCCGAGCCACTCGCGATGCCGCTCGCGAACCATCGACTCACGACACAGCTCCCGCGCCCGCGGGGCCCCATGCACATCCTCCGGCGGAAGCCCCTAGCTTTCTGCACCTCTTCGCCCAGCGGGCTCCGATGCACGGCGGCTTGCATCACGGCGGCGGGTTGGCGGTCAGGGCGCGAGCGGGCCTCATGGCCGCTGCACGGGCGAATCGAGCGTCGACGTGCGGTCCGATTCAAGTGATGTGGGGCATCTGGCGATATAGGTGTTGCAGAGTGGGGCAAAGTGGGGTACGTTCCCCGCAGCCCATGGACCGGGGTGGCCGGGCTCCTCCCACCCGGCCACCTCGGTTCCGGCTCGATCACTTCGGCACCCGATGACCCTTGGCCTTCCGCGGCACCTTCGAATTCACGCTCGACGCCAAGAACCGGCTCACGGTTCCGTCGACGTTCCGCGCCGCCTTCGCGAGCGGCGCCGTGCTCGCCTGCGGCCTCGAGAACTGCGGAGCGCTCTGGCGCCCTGCGGACTTCGAGCGCTACACGGCCGAGGCGCGCGCCGGACTGCACGCTATCTCTCCGCAGTACCGCCAGCTCACCCGGTTCTTCTCCAACAACGCCTGGGACGTCGAGCTCGACGGCGCGGGCCGCGTGACCCTCACCGCGACGCTCGTCGACTGGGCGCGCCTCGGCAAGGAGGTGGTGGTCGCGGGCTCCGACGACTGCCTGGAGATCTGGGACCGCGACCGGCACCGCGAGATGAACGCCCAGACCGTGTCCGAGCTCCCTGACCTCACCGCTCGCTTTGGCCACACTGCTTGACATGACCGCCACTCACGTCCCGGTGCTCGCCGGAGAGCTCGTCGAGCTCCTGGACCCGAGGGCGGGCGAGGTGGCCATCGACTGCACCGTCGGAGGCGGCGGCCACGCGCGCCTGATCGCCGAGCGCATCGGGCCCTCGGGCACGCTGATCGGCATCGATCGCGATCCCGTGGCCGAGGAGCGCTTCGCGGAGCTCGCCGCCGAGGTGCCCTGCTCCACGCGCTTCGTGCGCGCAGCCTTCGCGGAGGGCCTCGCGGCGTTGCGCGAGGAGGACGTACGCGCCGATATCGCCTACCTCGACCTCGGGATGTCCTCCATGCAGGTCGACGCGCGGGAGCGCGGGTTCTCCTACTCCTACGACGCCCCGCTCGACATGCGCATGGACCCCGACCAGGAGCTCTGCGCTCGCGCCGTCGTCAACGCGTGGGATGAGCGCCGCCTCGCCCGGCTCTTTGGCACCTACGGGGAGGAGCGCTACGCGGGGCCGATCGCGCGGGCGATCGCGCAGCGCCGGCGCACGCGCGAGATCGAGACCACCCAGGAGCTCGCGGAGACCATCACGGCGGCGGTCCCCGCTCCGGCCCGCTTCGCCTCCGGGCATCCGGCCAAGCGCGTCTTCCAGGCCATCCGGATCGCGGTCAACGACGAGCTCGACCAGCTCGACGCCGCGCTGCCCGGGACGTGGGCGCTCCTGCGACCGGGAGGCCGGCTCGCCGCGATCTCCTTCCACTCCCTCGAGGACCGTCGCGTGAAGCGCTTCCTCGCCGACAGGACACGCGGCTGCGTCTGTCCGCCCGACTTGCCAGTCTGCGCCTGCGGTCGCAGGCCGGAGGCTGAGCTCCTCGCGCGAAGGGCCGTGGCGCCCACCCCCGGAGAAGTCGCTGCCAACCCGCGATCGAAGTCGGCGCGCATGCGCGCCGCCCGCAAGCTGGAGGTCAGATGACCCCGCCCGCCGCCAACGCCGCCGGTCACCCGCGCCCGGCGGCGTCCGATCGCCGTGCCGCGGCCGCCCGCCCCGCCCGGCGGGTGTCCGGACCGCTGCGCGCGCCGGCGCCCCGCCCGGCCGGTCCCGGCGTCGGTGGTCGCCCGATCGCCGTCCCGAGGCCCGCGCGGCGCTCGCTGCCGGCCGGGGCGCGCCTCCTCGAAGCGCTGCGCGCACTGCCCGACCATCGCCTGCTCGACCGGCTCGTGCGCGGGCGGGCGTGGATCGCGATCCTCGCCGCCGCGCTGCTCGGCATCGTCTTCCTGCAGGTGTCGCTGCTCAAGCTGAACGCCAGCATCGGCCGTGCGGTGCAGCACAGCGCACTGCTCCAGCGCCAGAACGCCGACCTGCGCGACAGCGTCTCGCGGCTCTCCTCGGGCGACCGGGTGCAGCGGCTCGCCGCTCAGATGGGACTTCAGGTGCCCACGCCGGGGACGGTGCGCTTCGTAGAGCCGAGCGCCGCCAGCGCCGCGCTGGCAGCCGTGCGGATCCGTCCACCGCTCAACTCGGCGCTGAGCGCGACCTCGAGCACCCGCGCGAGGCTCTCGAGCTCGACGACCGCCGCCACCTCGACGAGCTCGACCTCCGGCTCCGCCTCGGGCTACTCCGCGCCGACGGCGAGCTCGACCGCGACCGGCACGCCCACCGCCTCGGCGCCCGGCGCCTCCGCCGCCGGCGCCTCCCCGGGAACGACCGCTCACCCCTAGATGATCGTCTAGTGCCGATCATCGAGCGCCGTATCGGCCTGCTCTTCGTCGTCTTCGTCCTCCTGCTCGGCACCGCGGTGCTCCGCGCCGCCTACCTGGGCACGATCCAGGGCTCGAGCCTGCGCCGGGCCGCCGCGCGCCAGCAGGTCTCCACCGTCTCGGTTCCGGCCGCGCGCGGAGCGATCGCCGACCGCCACGGGAACGAGCTCGCGGTCTCCCAGCCCGCCGATGACGTCGCGGCCACTCCCTTCCTGGTCAAGGATCCGGTTCGCCTGGCCGCCCGGCTCGGCCCGCTCCTCGGCCGGCCGGCCTCCGAGGTGCTCGGCAAGCTCGCGGACCGGCGTCGCGGCTTCGTCTACCTGGCGCGGGAGATCCCGGCCGCGCAAGGGGTGAGGATCGCCGCGCTGCGCCAGGACGGGCTCCAGCTCATCCCGCGCAACCACCGCAGCTATCCACGCGCCTGGCTCGCCTCCCAGCTCCTCGGGACGGTCGGCACCGACGGCGCCGGGCTGTCCGGGCTGGAGTACGCCGAGGAGGCCGCGCTGCACGGTCGGGACGGTCGCCGGCGGGTCGTCGGAGACGCGCTCGGACAGCCGATCGACATGCGCGATATGCAGACGATGGTGCCCGGGCAGACCGTGCGCCTCACGATCGATGCGGCCATCCAGGACCAGGTCGAGCAGGTGCTGCAGAACGTGGGCCGGACCTACCGTCCCAAGGGAGCCACGGCGCTCGTGATGGACCCCCGCACGAGCGAGGTCCTGGCCATGGCCAACTGGCCGCGCGTCGACGCGGGCGACGTCTCCGGTTCACCCGCCTACGCGCGGCAGAACCGCGCGGTGGGCTTCACCTACGAGCCAGGGTCGACCTTCAAGGCGTTCACGGTGGCCGGGGCGCTCGAGGATCGGCTGGTCACCCCGTCCACCCAGTTCGATCTGCCCGTGAACCTGCAGGTCGCCGATCGTCAGATCCACGACGCCGAGGCCCGCGGCGCGCAGACGCGCACCGTGGCGCAGATCCTCGCCCAGTCGAGCAACGTGGGGGCGGTCGAGATCGGGCAGCGGCTCGGCGCGCGCCGCTTCGACGAGTGGGTGCGGCGCTTCGGGTTCGGACGCCCGACCGGCATCGATGTGCCCGGGGAGGAGCGCGGACTGGTCCTGCCGCTCGGCTCCTACTCAGGCTCCTCCATGGGCAACCTGCCGATCGGACAGGGCGAGTCGGTCACCCCCATGCAGATGGCCAGCGCCTACGCGGCGATCGCGGACGGCGGAGTCCTGCGCCCCGCCCGGGTCGTGCACGCGGTCGGCGGCCGCGTCCTCCCCGGGGCGCCGGGACGGCGCGTGATCTCCCCCGAGGTGGCCGCCAGCCTGCGCCACATGCTCAAGGGAGTGCTCGCGCCGGGGGGTACGGCGAGCGAGGCGGCGATCCCCGGTTACGACCTGGCCGGGAAGACCGGTACTGCGAGCAAGTCCGATCCGCGCACGGGCACCTACTCGTCCTCGAAGTACGTCGCCTCCTTCGTGGGGTTCGCACCGGCCCGGCATCCCCGCCTGCTCGTCACGGTGATGGTCGACGAGCCGCAGGGGGCGATCTACGGCGGCGTGGTCGCCGCGCCGGCGTTCCAGAAGATCATCGGGTTCGCGCTGCCCTACCTGGGCATCGCCCCGAAGTAGGGCAGCGGCTACTCGGGCTTGCGGTCGAGCATCGCCTCGCGGTTGCGCGGCGGGTGCGGCTCGCTCGTGCTCGGCTCGGCGCCCGCGGCGGGATCCCGTGGCGGGTCGTCGGTGGGCACGGCCGCCGTATCCACCGGACCGCGCGGATCCTCGCGCTGCTCGTAGGGGTCCGGGTACTCCGTCGGGTCCGGGTCCTCGACCGGGTTGGCGAGCTCGTGATGCGGCGGCTCGGGGCGCAGCGGCGTATGGCTCGGTGGCTCGTTCGGGCTCATGGCGCCGCTCTACCCCGGCGCGGCTCCTCCAAACGGGCGCGAGCGGTCGGGACGCGGGCTCTAGACTCGCGCCGCGATGAGGCTCGGCGAGCTGATCGACGCAGTGGAGCCCTCCGCGGCGCACGTGGAGGTGTCGGATCTGGCCTTCGAGGACCGCCTGGTGCGCCCCGGCACGCTCTTCTTCTGCGTCCCCGGCTTCAGGCGCGACGGCCACGACTTCGCTCCCGCCGCGGTGGCCCGCGGCGCCGCCGCCCTGGTTCTCGAGCGTCCACTCGGGCTGGGCGTGCCCGAGGTCCGGGTGCCCTCCGTGCGTGCCGCGATGGCGCCGGCGGCCGCGCGCTTCCACGGCGACCCCACGGCTCGGCTCGAGGTCGTCGGCGTCACGGGCACGAACGGCAAGACCACCTCCGCCTTCCTCGTCCGCGCCCTGCTCGAGGCCGCGGGCCGGCGGTGCGGTCTGCTCGGCACCGTGACCTCGGTGGTCGGCGGCCGCGAGATCGAGGTCGCGCGGACCACGCCCGAGGCCATCGAGCTCCAGCGCGACTTCCGCGCCATGCTCGACGGCGGCGACGCGGCGTGCGCGATGGAGGTCTCCTCCCACGCGCTGGCGCTGCACCGCGCCGACGCGATCCACTTCGCCGCGGCCATCTTCACCAACCTGACCCAGGACCACCTGGACTTCCACCCCACCATGGAGGAGTACTTCGAGGCCAAGCGTCGTCTGTTCGAGGGCGGCCCGCGCGCGGCGGTGCTCAACGTGGACGACGCCTACGGACGGCGGCTGGCCGAGGAGTACCCCGGCGCGGTGACGGTCGCGATCGACCGCGACGCGACCTACCGCGCGCGCGAGGTCACCACCGGGCTCACCGGCTCCGAGCTCGTGCTCGACGGCCCGGATGGCGTGGAGCGGCTGCGCTCCCCCCTGCCCGGGCGCTTCAACGTTCTCAACGTCCTCGGGGCCGTGGCCGCCGTACGTACGCTCGGAGTGCCGATGGAGGTCATCGCCGCCGCGCTGCCCGCCGCCGGACGCGTGCCCGGGCGCTTCGAGCCCGTCGACGAAGGGCAGGAGTTCGCCGTTCTCGTGGACTACGCCCACACTCCCGACTCGCTCCGGAACGTGCTCCAGGCGGCGCGCGGACTGACCGCGGGCCGGGTCCACTGCGTCTTCGGATGCGGCGGCGACCGCGATCGGGGCAAGCGCCCGCTCATGGGCGCGATCGCCCGCGAGCTCGCCGACCGGGTGATCGTCACCTCCGACAACCCGCGCTCGGAGGACCCCGAGGCGATCGTCGCCGAGATCATGGGCGGAGCGGCCGGCGCGGGCCTCGACGGTCCCCTCGAGCCGATTCTCGACCGGCGCGAGGCGATCGGCGCGACGCTCGCCGGCGCCGAGCGCGGCGACGTGGTCGTCATCGCGGGCAAGGGCCACGAGCAGGGCCAGGAGGTGGCCGGCGGGCGCAAGGTGCCCTTCGACGACGTCGCCGTCGCGCGGGCGGCGCTGCGCTCGTGAGGGAGTGGGCGCCGGAGCGCCTGGCCGCGGCGGCCGGAGCGGAGCTCGTGCGCCCGCCGCGGGGCACGCGCTCCGCGACGAGCCCTCCCGGCCCCGGCCACGTCACCATCGACTCGCGCGAGGCCGTCCCGGGCTCTCTGTTCGTGGGGATCCCCGGTGCGCGCGTCGACGGGGGATCCTTCGCGCCCGAGGTGCTCCGGGCCGGGGCGTGGGGCGCGCTCGTCACTCCGGAGCGGGGGCGCGCGGCCGCCGCGGACGGGGTTGGCGAGGGCGCGGTGCTCATCGCCCCCGACCCGGTCGGCGCCCTCGGGCGCCTCGCGCGCGCCTGGCGCCACGAGCTGGCGTGCCGGGTCATCGCCGTCACCGGCTCCACCGGCAAGACCTCGACCAAGGACATCCTCGGGGCCCTCCTCGCGCGCGAGCGGCGGACGGTTGCCTCGCGCGCCAACCTGAACACGGAGGTCGGGCTGCCCCTGCAGATCCTCGCCGCGCCCCGCGGTACCGAGGTCCTGGTGCTCGAGCTCGCGATGCGCGGCGCGGGCCAGATCGCCGAGCTCGCCGAGATCTGCGCGCCGGACGTGGGGGTCATCGTCAACGTCGGCCCCGTCCATCTCGAGCTCCTGGGCTCGCTCGAGGCGGTCGCGGCGGCCAAGGCCGAGCTCCTCGAGGCGCTCGAGCCCGGCGGCACGGCGGTCGTCCCGGCGGACGAGCCGCTCCTTGGACCTCATCTCCGCGAGGAGCTCCGCACGCTGAGGTTCGGGCCGGGCGGCGACGCCGAGCTGCTCGGCGCGCGTGGCTCGTCGGTCGAGGTCGCGCTCGGCGTCGAGCGCTTCGTCATCGAGCTCTCGTTCTCGCGCCCGCACCTGCGCACCAACCTCCTCGCGGCCCTTCTCGCGGCCCGGGCGGTGGGCGTCGAGCCGCCCGCCCGCCTCGAGGTCGCCTTCTCCGCCGGCCGCGGAGACCGGATCGAGGCGCCCGGCGGCGTCCTCGTCCTCGACGACTGCTACAACGCGAACCCGATGTCGATGCGGGCGGCCCTCGACGACCTCGCCGCCACGGCATCCGAGCGCGGAGGGCGGCGCGTGGCCGTGCTCGGCGACATGCTCGAGCTGGGACCAGACGCGGTCTCCTACCACGAGGAGCTCGGCCGCCAGGCCGCGAGGGCGGGGGTGGACCTCCTGGTCACCGTGGGCCCGCTCGCCGCCGCGGCCGCGGAATCGTTCGCCGGCGCCACGCGACGCGCCGCCGCCGCGGCCGCGGCCGCCGAGCTCCTCCCTACGCTGCTCGAGCCGGGGGACACGGTGCTCGTCAAGGCCTCCAACGGCGTGGGGCTCGCCGAGGTGAGTAGGCGACTAGCGGCCCCGGCGCTAAGGGCCTCCTAGCCCATGGGTCGCGTGCTCATCGCGGGGACCGCCTCGCTGCTCATCTGCGTCTTCCTCGCCCCCCGCTTCATCGCCTTCTTGCGCGAGCGGGAGTTCGGTCAGAGCATCCGCGAGGAGGGCCCCGAGGGCCATCACGCGAAGGCGGGCACGCCGACGATGGGGGGGCTCATCATCTTCGCCGCCTTCGCCGTCCCCTTCCTCATCCTCTCCGACTACGACTGGCGGTCGATGGGCGTGTTCGGAGCGGCGCTCGGGTGCGCGCTCGTGGGCTTCGCCGACGACTACGCGAAGATCGTCCGCCGCCGCTCGCTCGGCCTGCGGGGACGGATGAAGCTCGCGTGCACGCTGGCGATCTCCGTCGCGCTGTGGTTCGTCGCGACCCACCAGGCCCACCTGGGGGACACCGTCCGGCTGCGCTTCGTCGACGTGGAGCTGAACCTCGGCCCCTTCCTCTACCCGCTCTTCATCTACCTCGTGGTGGCGGGGACCTCGAGCGCGGTCAACCTCACCGACGGACTCGACGGGCTCGCCGCCGGCTGCGCGGCGATCGTGCTGCTCGCCTACATGGGCATCACGTTCATCACGACCGGCCAGCGCGACCTGGCGCTGCTCTGCGCGTGCCTCGTCGGAGCGTGCGTGGGCTTCTTGTGGTTCAACTCGTTCCCGGCCAACATCTTCATGGGCGACACCGGCTCGCTCGGGCTGGGCGGGGCGATCGCCGGGCTCGCGATCATGACCAAGACCGAGGTGCTCCTCCTCATCCTCGCCGGCATCTTCGTCGTCGAGGCGCTCTCGGTGCTGGTGCAGGTCTTCTCCTTCCAGGCGTTTCGCAAGCGCGTCTTCCTGATGGCGCCCATACACCACCACTTCGAGCTGCTGTCCTGGTCGGAGACGAAGATCATCCTGCGCTTCTGGATCGTCGCCGCGGTGTGCAGCGCGATCGGCTTCACGATCTACCAGGCGTCGATCAAGTAGCGGGAGGCCCATCCGCCGCCCCGACGGCGAACATGGAGGGGTGCGCCCTCGCCCGCCGCTGACGCCCGGCCCCTACCTGATCGCCGGTCTGGCGCGCTCGGGCGCCGCCGCCGCGCTCGCCCTACGCGGGCGCGGGGCGGAGGTGATCGGAGTCGACGCCGGAGCGCCGCCCGAGGCGGGCAGGCTTCGCGCCGCCGGCGTCGAAGTGCACGTCCATGCCGCCGGTCCGGACCTCGTCGCACGCGCGCGGACGCTCGTCAAGAGCCCGGGGGTTCCGACGACGGCGCCGGTGGTGGCGGCGGCACGCGCTCGCGGCCTGGCGGTCCTGGGCGAGCTCGAGCTCGCCTGGAGGCTGCTGCCTCAGTCCTTCATCGCCGTGACCGGCACGAACGGCAAGACCACCACCGTCGAGCTCCTCGGCCACATGCACCGGGAGGCGGGCCTGCCGGTCGTCGTGGCGGGCAACGTGGGCACGGCCCTCTCCACGCTCGTCGACCGCCTGGACCCCGAGACGACCGTGGTGTGCGAGGCCTCCTCCTTCCAGCTCGAGGACACGCTCGCGTTCGCGCCCGAGGCCGCCGTGCTCCTCAACCTGGCGCCGGATCACGCCGATCGACACGAGAGCTTCGCGGCCTACGTGGAGGCCAAGCTGAACGTCTTTCGCCTCCAGGGCAAGGACGACGTCGCGGTGGCGCCCCTCGACCTGGGCGTCGAGGACCTCGGCGGGTGCGCGCGGCGGGTGTGCTTCGGCGCCGGCCCGGGCGCCGAGCTCGCCGACCGGTCCGGCCGGCTCTGGTGGGAGGGGGAGCCTCTGCTCGGGGTCGAGGAGCTCTCGCTGCCCGGGCCGCACAACCGCCTGAACGCGATGGCCGCCGCGGCGGTCGCGCTGGCGCGCGGCGTCGACCCCGATGCGGTGCGCTCTGGCCTGCGGAGCTTCCCCGGCGTTCGCCACCGGCTCGAGCGCGTGGCCGAGCACGGGGGCGTGGCCTACGTCAACGACTCCAAGGCCACGAACGTGGCGAGCACCCTCGTGGCGCTCGCGTCGTTCCCGCCGGCCAGCGTGCACCTCCTCCTCGGCGGGCGACCCAAGGGCGAGGACTTCGCGCCCCTGCGCCCTTTGGTCGCCGAGCGCTGCCGCGCCGTCTATCTCATCGGCGAGGCGGCCGAGACGATCGCCGCCGCGCTCGGCGACGCCGTCCCGGCGCACGCGTGCGGCGAGCTCGAGCACGCCGTCGCCGCCGCCCGCGCCGCGGCACGGCCCGGCGAGGTCGTCCTCCTCTCCCCGGCGTGCGCGAGCTTCGATCAGTACGCCGACTTCGAGGCGCGCGGAGAGCACTTCCGCGCGCTCGCCCGGGCGAGCTGATGGCCGCCCGAGCCGCCCCCCGAGCCCGTCGGCCGGCGGGACCCGCACGCGGCGAGGCGCGGCGCCGCGCCTCGCCGAGCCCCATCGAGCACCGCATGCTCCTCACCGCCACGCTCTGCCTCCTGGCCTTCGGGGCGGTGATGGTCTACAGCGCCTCCTCGGCGCGGAACCTCCTCGGCGGCCAGGGCAACGGGACGACCTACCTCGTGCGCTACGTCGCCTTCGGCGCCGCGGGGCTCGTGGCCATGCACGTCCTCGCCCGCCGAGGGCTCGATGCGATGCAGAGGCTCACCCCCGTGCTGCTCTTCGTCTCCTTCGCGCTGCTTCTGCTCGTGCTCGTCCCCGGGCTCGGGGTGCAGGTCAACGGCGCCCGCCGCTGGCTCGGGGCCGCCTCCCTCCAGTTCCAGCCCTCCGAGCTCATGAAACTCGCGCTCGTGCTCTACGGCGCGCAGTTCCTCGCCACCCATCCGCGACGGATCCACAGCTTCCGGGGGATGGTCAGCCCCATGCTCATCGTCACCGGCGCGGCGTTCGCGCTCGTCGCCGCCCAGCCCGACCTCGGTACCGCGCTGGTCATCGCGTTCACCGTCGGGGCGCTGCTCCTCGCCGCCGGCGTGCCCCTCCGCCACCTCGGCTACGTGGCGCTCGCGGGCGGCGTCCTCCTCGCGCTGTTCGCACTCGCCGAGCCCTACCAGCGCGCGCGCCTGACCTCGTTCCTCAACCCGTGGGCGGACAAGGGAGGCGCGGGCTTCCAGGCCGTGCAGGGCCAGATCGCGCTCGGCTCGGGCGGCCTCTTCGGCGTCGGGCTCGGGCAGTCGGTCCAGAAGGTCTTCTACCTGCCCGAGGCGCACACCGACTTCATCCTCGCGGTGATCGGAGAGGAGCTCGGCGTGGCCGGCATCTTCGGCGTCGTCTGCCTCTACGGGATGCTCGCCTGGGGCGGGCTGCGCACCGCCCGCAGGGCGGCCGAGCCGTATGTCAAGCTCCTCGCGGCGGGACTCACCTCGCTCATCCTGTGCCAGGCGACGCTCAACATCTTCGTGGTCCTCGGGCTCGCCCCCCTCACCGGGGTGCCCCTCCCGTTCATCTCCTACGGGCCGACGAACCTGTGCGTGCTGCTCGCCTCGGTGGGGCTGCTGCTGAACATCGCCGGAGGCAACTCGGTCGCCCTGCGCGTCATGGACGCCTCCGCGCAGCGCTCGCGCCGACCCGTCGCGCGTGACGCCGCCCGTCAGGATCGCGATCGCCGCCGGCGGGACGGCGGGCCACGTCGTGCCGGCACTGGCGGTGGCCGACGCGCTACGGGCTGAGGGCACCGAGGTCGTCTTCCTTGGCGGGGAGCGGGCCGAGCGCGAGCTCGTCCCCGCCGCGGGCTACGAGCTGCGGTCCATCGCGGTCGAGGGGCTGAGCCGGAGCAACCCGCTGCGGGCCGCGCGGGCGCTCGGCAAGGCGGCGCGGGCGCTCGCAGTGGCGCGCGGCCTGCTGCGCGAGCTGCGCCCAGGCGCGGTCCTGGGCGGGGGCGGCTACGTGGCCGGCCCAGTCGGCCTCGCCGCGGCGCTCGCGCGCATCCCCCTCGTGCTCACCGAGGCCGACTCCCACCTCGGGCTCACCAACCGCCTGCTCGCGCCCCTCGCCCGCCGGGTGTGCCTGGCCTTTCCGCTGGCCGGGCGCGAGCCGCCGCGCTACCGGGTGACCGGCCGCCCCGTCCCTGCGCCGGCGCGCGACCGCGCCGCCGCCCGCACGCGCTTCGGCATCGGCCCGGAGGAGCGCTGCGTGCTCGTCTTCGGCGGCTCGCTCGGCGCCCGGTCGATCAACTTCGCGGCGGTCGAGGCTTTCGCCGCGGCGGACCTTCGGGTTCTCCACCCGGCCGGGGCACGCGACTTCCCCGCTCTCCGTGCGCCCGGTCCGCACTACGAGCTGCGCCCGTACATCGAGCCGTTCGGCGAGGCGATCCTCGCCTCCGACCTGGTCGTGGCCCGGGCGGGCGGCTCCGTCTTCGAGATCGCCGCCCACGGGCGCCCGGCGATCCTCGTGCCCTACCCGCACGCCGCCGCCGACCACCAGGCGGAGAACGCGCGCTGGATGGAGCGCGCCGGTGCGGCAGAGGTGATCCCCGACGCCGAGATCACCGGTCCGCGGCTCGCCGCCGCGGTGGACGCCCTGCTCGCCGACCCCGGCCGGCTCGAGGCCATGAGCCGGGCCTCCGCCGCGCTCGCGCGGCCCCACGCGGCCGCGGAGGTCGCGGGCGAGCTGCTGACCGCGGCCCGCGCGTCGGGCGCCTAGCGGAGGACTACGCCCCCGCCGAGTCCACCTTCCACTTGCCGTCCTCCTTGATGACGTGGAAGGTGCCGCTGCCCTGGCCCGGCGCCATCGCCTTGACCGTTCCCGCGTTGCCCTTGAGCATCACGTCGGTGAGCTTCAGGCCCTTGGGCAGCGCGTTGCCGGCACGTCCGCTCTTGCCCGCCTTGTCGGCGTTCTCGCGGCACTTCTTCAGGGCGGTGTCGCCCTTGAGCCCGGTGCGCTGCTCGATGACCCGCTTGGCGACCACGTCGCAGAGCTTGCCCGAGGGATGGACGCTGTCCTGCAGGAACTCGTTGACCGCGCCCTTGGCCTGATCCTGGTCGCTCTTTCCGCACCCGGCGGCGCCGAGCGCGACGGGCAGCACGGCGAGGGCGGCGAGCACGGACAGCGCGCGGCGAGAAGGCGATGGATGGGTCACTGAGCTCTCCCGGCGTCGAGGTGTGGAGTGGCGGACCGGAGCCGCCACGCCCGGGCCAGTATGACGGCGGGAGCCGGAGTAGCCGCCCGCTAGGGTCCGGCCGCCATGCCCGCCTCGCCGCCCTGGACCGGTCGCACGCTGCACTTCGTGGGCGTGGGAGGCGCCGGGATGAGCGGGCTCGCGCTCGTCGCCCGCGAGCTCGGCGCGACGGTGAGCGGCTCGGACCGAGCCGAGTCACCCTACACCGCGCGCCTGCGGCAGGCCGGGGTCGAGCCGGTCCTGGGCGATCACGCCGCGCACGTTCCCGCCGGCGCGGAGCTCGTCGTCTCGTCGGCGATACCGCCGGAGAGCCCTGAGCGCGCGGCGGCCCGCGAGCGCGGCCTCACCGAGCTGCACCGCGCCGACCTGCTGGCCGAGCTCACCGCGCTGCGCCGCTGCATCGCGGTGACGGGCACCCACGGCAAGACCACCACGGCGAGCATGGTCGTCCACGTCCTCCGGAGGTGCGGCCTCGACCCCGGCTACGTGGTCGGCGCGGAGCTCCGAGACACGGGCGCGAACGCCGCGTGGGGGACGGGGGAATGGCTCGTCGTGGAGGCGGACGAGTCGGATCGCTCGCTGCTGAAGCTCCATCCCGACATCGCCGTCCTGACCAACGCGGAGCTCGATCACCACTCGACCTACGCCTCCCAGGCCGAGCTCGAGGACACCTTTCGTGCGTTCCTGGCGAGGGCCGCCGAGGCGGTGGTGTGGGCCCGCCCGCGCCTCCTCGCGCTCCGCGACGGCCCGCTCGTGCCCTACGACGCGCCAGCGCCCGAGCTCGACCCGGGTGGCTCGCGCTTCTCCTGGCGGGGCCACGAGGTGCGCCTCGGCGTGCCGGGCGCGCACAACGCGGTCAACGCGTCGGGGGCGCTCGAGGCGTGCCGCCTGGCCGGCGCGGACCCCGTGCATGCCGCCCTGGCCCTGGCCGACTTCGCCGGCGCCGCGCGGCGCTTCGAGCCGCTCGGGGCGACCGCGACCGGCGCCACCCTCTACGACGACTACGCGCACCATCCCACCGAGGTGGCGGCGACGCTCGCCGCGGCGCGCACCCTGCGCGCGGCCCGCCTGCACGCGGTCTTCCAGCCCCATCTGTACTCGCGCACCGCGGCGCTCGCACGCGAGTTCGGGGCCGCTCTGGCCGCCGCCGATCGCGTGGTCGTCCTCCAGGTCTACCCCGCTCGCGAGCGCCCCGAGGACTTTCCCGGGGTCGATGGTCGGCTCGTGGCCGCGGCCGCGGCGGATGCGGCCGCGGGGCGGCCGGTCGCCTGGCTGCCCCGCTTCGGGGACGCCGAGCCCTACCTCCGCCGGACGCTGCGTCCCGGGGATCTCTGCGTCCTGCTCGGCGCGGGGAACGTCGATGAGCTCGGACGGCGGCTCCTCTAGCACGCACGGCCTTCCGCCCCGGCCCGGGTTAGCCTCGAGGTCGTGCGCACTCCCGCCAACGTCCAGCGCGACTTCCCCCTCGCCCGCCTGACCACGGTCCGCGCCGGGGGCCCGGCTCAGTTCTTCGCCCGCGCGAAAGACGAGGCCGAGCTCGAGGACCTCCTCGCCTGGGCGGAGCAGGAACGACTCGAGGTAGGGGTCGTGGGCTCGGGGTCGAACCTTCTCGTGGCTGACGACGGCGTGCGCGGACTAGTGTTGAAGCTCGATCGGGAACTCTCGAAGATCGAACAGGACGGCAGCGCCCTCGACTGCGGCGGCGGGGCCCGCCTGCCCGCGGTCTCCGCCCGCGCGGCCCAGGCGGGCCTCACCGGGATCGAGTTCGGGGTGAACATCCCCGGCACGGTGGGGGGCGCGGTGCGCATGAACGCCAACGCCTACGGGGGCGAGCTCGCGCGAGCGCTCGCGTGGGTCTCGGTGAGCACGGCCCGGGGCAGCGAGCGCCGCGAGCCGGAGGAGCTCGGCTTTGGCTACCGGCGGTCGGGCCTTGGCGCCGGCGAGGTGGTGGCGCGCGCCCGCTTCACCCTCGCGCCGGCGCCGAGCGCGGAGGTCAAGGAGACGCTCGCGCAGATGCGCGCCCGGCGCAAGGCCGCCCAGCCGTCGGGGATCAAGACCTTCGGCTCCACGTTCAAGAACCCTGACGACCCGCGCGCGGAGGGGCGCACCGCGGGTGAGCTGCTCGAGGCCGCGGGCTGCCGCGGCCTGCGGATCGGCGACGCCGGGTTCTCGGCCAAGCACGCCAACTTCGTCGAGAACCACGGCAGCGCGACCACCGCGGACATCCTCGCGGTCATGGCCGCGGGGCGTCGCCGCGTCTGGGAGCGCTGCGCAGTGGAGCTCGAGCCCGAGGTGCAGGCGCTCGGGACCCTCACCTTCCCGCCCGAGTGGCAGCTCAGGTGAGGAGGCTCCTCACCCTCGCGGCGAGCCGCCCGCTCGCCGGCAGGCTCCCCGCCACAGGAGGGGGCCTCGCCGTGCGGCGCCTCGCGCTCGCGCTGCGCCCGAGCCCGCCGGTCCTCGCCGGTCTCCTCGTGGTCCTCCTCGCGGCGACGGGCGGCTGGATGTGGCTGCGCGACTCCTCCCTGGTCGCGGTGCGCAAGGTGGAGGTCACCGGACTCACCGGCCCGCAGGCCGGGCGCATTCGCGCCGCGCTGGAGGGAGCCGCGCGCAACATGACGACCCTGCACGTGAGCGTCGGGGCGCTGCGCGACGCCGCCTCTCCCTTCCCCATCGTCAAGGAGCTCCGGGTGAGCGCCCGTCCCCCTCACGGGCTGCGGATCCTCGTCGAGGAGCGGGATCCGGTCGCCGCGGTCCTCATCGACGGACGCCCCGTGGCGGTGGCTCCCGACGGTTCGCTGCTCCGGGGCAGCGGGGACCCGGGGCGGCTGGCGCTCCTTCCTCCCCTCGACGTGCCTCCCGGAGGGGAGCGCATCACGGCGGCGCTCGCCCGGCGCGAGATCGGGCTGCTGGCCGCCGCCCCAGCGGTGCTGCGCGCGCAGATCGCCCACGTGACCCTCAGCCGCGCCCACGGGCTGGTCGCGCTCGTCCGCGGCGGCCCGGCGCTCTACTTCGGCGCTCCGAGCCGGCTGGTGGCCAAGTGGGCGGCGGTCGCCGCGGTGCTCGCCGACCACACCTCCGCCGGGGCGCGCTACCTCGACGTCCGCGTGCCCGAGCGCCCCGCGGCGGGAGGAGTGCCCGCTCCCTCCGCCACCCCGCCGTCCGGCGTCTCGCCGGGCGCCGGCACCGCTCCGGCGCCCCCGGGCTCGGCGAGCGCTCCCACGTCCGGAGCCACGACCCCCGGGGTACCCGGCGCCACATCCTCGGGCGGCGCCACCGGGTCTCCTCGCGCGACTCCCTGAGAAGCCTCAAGCTCGGATAGAGAGTTGCCGGAGTCTCCGTTCGGAATCGAGGGTTGGGCGATCTGCAAGGGATCTTGCCAGGGAACAGCGAACGTTGACAGCCCGCCGAAACGGGCCCTAACGTGCGACAATCTGCCGCAGCGGAGCACTGACCCAAACTCTCAACGCTAACTTCAGCGTCGGACGGAGCCTCGGAACAATGGAAAGCGGCAGCAGCTACCTCGCAGTGATCAAGGTCGTCGGCGTGGGCGGCGGGGGGACCAACGCGGTCAACCGCATGGTCGACGCGGGCCTGCGCGGAGTGGAGTTCATAGCCGCGAACACCGATGCCCAGGCGCTTGCGATGTGTGACGCCGACATCAAGCTGAACATCGGGCACGAGCTGACCAAGGGACTCGGCGCCGGCGCCAACCCCGACGTCGGGCAGGGCGCGGCCGCCGAGTCGCGCGACGACATCAAGGAGGCGCTCAAGGGCGCCGACATGGTCTTCGTCACCGCCGGTGAGGGCGGGGGGACCGGCACGGGCGCGGCGCCGGTCATCGCCGAGATCGCCAAGAACGAGATCGGGGCGCTCACCGTCGGCGTGGTCACCCGGCCCTTCACGTTCGAGGGCGCCCAGCGCGGCCGGCAGGCCCAGGAGGGGATCCAGGATCTCCGCGACAGCGTGGACACGCTGATCGTGATCCCAAACGAGAAGCTGCTGGCGATCGTCGAGCGGCGGACGACGATCCTCGAGGCCTTCCGCGAGGCCGACAACGTCCTGCGCCAGGGCGTTCAGGGCATCACCGACCTGATCACCATTCCCGGGCTCATCAACCTCGACTTCGCCGACGTGCGCACGATCATGCACGACGCCGGCACCGCGCTCATGGGCGTGGGCACCGCCGGAGGCGAGAACCGCGCGATCGAGGCGGCGAAGGTCGCGATCTCCTCCCCGCTGCTCGAGGAGTCGGTCGAGGGTGCCACGGGGATCCTCCTGAACATGACCGGCGGTCGCGACCTCGGGCTGTTCGAGGTCAACGAGGCGGCCGAGATCGTGGCCAGCGCCGCCGACGCGAACTCGAACATCATCTTCGGCGCGGTCATCGACGAGGAGATGGCCGACGAGGTGCGCGTCACCGTCATCGCCACCGGCTTCGACCACGGGCGCGGGAGCAGCCGTCGCAACGCGCCGCGTGAGCGTGAGCGGGGTCGCGACCGCGAGGCGGTGCCCGCCGCGCCGCGCCGCGACCGCGACGTCACCCTCGACGAGGGGCAGCGCTCGTCGCTCGAGATCTCCGACGAGGAGATCGACATCCCCTCGTTCCTGCGCGAGCGCGATTAAGGGCCTATCCCGTTAGGTCGCACGGCCGGATGGGGCCGATGACCGGCGCGGATCCGCCGCCGTCGAGAAGCCCGTCGTAGCTCTGCTACTGCCGGGCTCTCGCCGTCGACGCCCCGCTTGGTCCTCGACCACCCCGGTCGCACGCCTCCTACCGGGATAGACCCTAAGCTCGGCTCAGGCGGCTGGCTCGATGGCCGGCGGCCCGTCGGCGGCGTACAGGGCGCGCCGGGCGACGTCGGAACCCGCCTCGCCCCGCCGCCAGCCCGCGGCGCCCGCCCGCGGGCGCAAGCCGTTGCTCCCGAGCTCCTCGCAGAGCCCGACACCCACCCGCCGGGCGACCTCCTCGTCGACGAGCGGGATGACGAGCGCGAGCCGGCGACCGGAGTAGCGGCAGGGCGTGCCGCCCGCGCGAGCCGAGGCGCGCTGGAACGCGTTGCCGGCGCGCTGGAGGGCGGCGTCGCCCGCGGCGTAGCCCTCGCGCTCGTTGATCTCGCCGAGGCCGTCGAACTTGAGCACGAGCACCGCGAAGGGCCGCTCCTGCATCGTGGCGCGCCGCGCCTCGGACTCCACCTGCTCGTGGAAGTAGCGGTGCGAGTAGAGCTGGGTCAGCGAGTCGGTCACGGCGAAGGAGGACGCGCCGAGCATCGTGCCGTCGCGGCCCGCGCGCATCCCGAGCTCGGGGTCGTCGAAGACGAGGCTGAGCGCTCCGACCCCGCGGTCGCGGGCAGGATGCTTGCGCACCGCCTCCACGAACAGCTCGACCATGCGGGGGTCGAACTGCGTGCCGGCGCAGCGCTCGAGCTCCTCGCAGGCCTCCTTGCTCGAGACGGCCTCGCGGTAGGGCCGGGGCTCGATCATGGCGCTGAACGCATCGGCCACCGCGATGACTCGCGCGGAGAGCGGGATCTCCTCGCCGGTGAGCCCCGACGGGTAGCCCGTCCCGTCGAAGCGCTCGTGGTGATGGAGCACGGCGGGGCCGACGTTGCGCAGTGCCGGCATCTGCTCGACCAGGCGCAGCCCGATCCGCGGGTGCAGGCGGATGACCGCGAACTCCTCGGGCGTCAGGCGCCCGGGCTTCAGCAGGATCTGCTCCGAGATGCCGATCTTCCCCACGTCGTGCAGGAGGGAGCCGAACAGGAGCTCCTCGCGCTCCGTGGACGTGAGCTCGAGCCGCTCCGCCACCGCGCTGACGTAGGAGAGGACCTCCTCGGAGTGGTTGCGCACCGAAGCGTCCTTGGCGCCGATCGCCTCGGTGAGGACCCGCACCGTGCCGATGTAGCTCGAGCGCAGCTCGCCGTGGAGCCGGTGGTTGTCGAGGATCGCCCCCGCGTGGTCGCCCAGGGAGAGCAGCACGTCGTCGTCGAGCTCCTCGAAGCCGCCCTCGCGGTTGGCGCACACGACCACGCCGCTGAACTCGTCCTGGACGTAGATCGGGATCGCGACGAGGTTGTCGATCTCCCGATCGGCGGACGTCGCCTCGCCCTCCGCCATGTCGGCGGGCTCGTCCTCGCGGACCATCTCGTCGACTTGGAGCACCCGGGAGGCAAAGCGCTCGACGAGGTGGGAGTCGGTGGGATCGTGCTCGAAGCCCTCGCTGGCGGCGATGTCGAGGTCGGACGCCACGTCCCGGTCCTCGTGGCCCGGGCGGTGGGTGAGCAGCAGGCCCTTCTCGGCCTGGACGAGACGGACCGTGAGCCGGAGCACGAGCGAGCGGATGTCGGAGGGGTCGCCCAGCGCTCCGGCCGCGCGCTGCAGGCCGATGACCTGCGAGCGCAGCTCCCGGTTCCAGCTTCGCTCGAGCTGGCGCAGCTCGTTGGCGCGGGCGGCCTGGGCGCGGCTGCGCGCGAGCTCCTGCTCGCGCTGCGCGAGCTGCTCGCGGCGCTCCTGCGCCTCCTGCTCGGCGCGCGCCGCGAGCTCGCCCTGCTTGCGGGCCTCCTCGCGAGCGCCCTCGAGCTCGCTCCGGGAGGACTGGAGCTCCTGGCCGTGGCGGACGGCGTCGCGGCTGGCCTGGCGCCGCGAGAGCGCCCAGCCGGCCAGGCCGCTGAAGCCGGCGAGCAACCCGAGGAGCAGCCACGGCCAGGCGGTGTGGCGGTCGGCGCGGACGATGACGCCCGGCTTGACCGGCTTGCCGAGCTCGCCGCCCTCGAGCGCGTGGACGAGCAGGTACCCGAGCGAGCCCACGAGCACCAACGCCGCGATCGCGATGATCGCGGTGGAAGCCGCTCCCCTCGACCTGCCCTTCCCCATACCGAGCCACCGCTTACCCGTCCAATGACATATCTACGCCTCCGGCCGGGGCGGCCGCGGTCGAACCCGTTGGTAGGGTGGCGCGGTGTCCGCCGCCGCCGCCGCGACGCTCCGCACCACGCCGCTGCACGCCCGCCACGCGGCTCTGGAGGCACGGCTCGTGCCCTTCGCCGGCTGGGAGATGCCGGTGCAGTACGCCGGAGTGCGACCCGAGCACGTCGCGGTGCGCACCGACGTCGGTGTCTTCGACGTCTCGCACATGGGCCAGATCGAGACGCGCGGTCCGCAGGCGCTCCCCTTCCTGCAGCGGATGCTCTCCAACGACCTCGGGCGGATGGCGGTGGGCGCGGCCCAGTACAGCGTCCTCTGCCACGAGGGCGGCGGCGTGCTCGACGACCTCTTCACCTACCGGCTCGCGGACGAGCGCTACCTGACGGTGACCAACGCCTCCAACCACGAGAAGGACCTCGGCTGGCTTCGCGCCCATGCGGGCGACTTCGACGTCGAGGTGCACGACCGCCGCGACGACTACGCGATGCTCGCCGTGCAGGGCCCGCGCGCCCGTGAGGCGACCGCGCAGCTCGCCGAGGGAGAGCTGCCGGCGCGCATGCGCGCCTCCACCCTGCGCCTCGCCGGCGTGGACGCACTCGCCTGCGGCACCGGCTACACCGGCGAGGACGGCGTGGAGCTCCTCCTCGCTCCCGAGGACGCCGGCACGGTGTGGGACGCGCTCCTGGCCGCGGGTGCCACGCCGGCCGGCCTCGCGGCGCGCGACACGCTGCGCCTCGAGGCGTGCTTCCACCTCTACGGCAACGACCTGAGCGAGGAGCGTGGCCCGGTCGAGGCGGGCCTCGCATGGTGCTGCGCGGAGCAGACGCGGTTCGTCGGCGCCGAGGCCGTGGCCGCCGCCCGGGCCACCGGGCCGGCGGAGCGCCTCGTCCCCTTCGCGCTGACCCAGGGCGGGATCGCGCGCCCGGGGAATCCCGTGGCCGGCGGTGGCGAGGTGACGAGCGGGACGCTATCCCCCTGCCTGAGGATCGGGATCGGGCTGGCCTACGTGCCCGCGGGCCGCGCGGAGCCCGGCACTCCACTCGAGATCGACGTGCGCGGGAAGGCGCGCGCCGCCGAGGTGCGCTCCAAGCCGCTCTACCCGAGCGCATGAGCGACGCGAGCTACCCCGAGGACCTCCTCTACCACGCCGAGCACGACTGGGCGCGGGTCGAGGGCGAGGGGGAGACCGCCATCTTCGGGGTCACCTGGTACGCGCAGGACACGCTGGGTGAGGTCGTCTTCTTCGAGCCGCCAGCGGTCGGCGCGCACGTCGTCAAGGACGAGCCCTACACCGAGGTCGAGTCGGTGAAGGCGGTCTCCGACGTGATCGCGCCGCTCTCCGGCGAGGTGATCGAGGTCAACGAGGCGCTCGGCGAGAGGCCCGAGACGATCAACGACGATCCCTACGGCGAGGGCTGGATGGTCCGGGTCCGGCTCTCCGACGCCTCCGAGCAGGGCTCCCTGATGGACGCCGCGAGCTACCAGGGCTCGCTGTCGTGACCACCTACACCTCCGCCACCGACTCCGACCGGCGTCTCATGCTGGACGCCATCGGCGTCGACTCGATCGAGGATCTCTTCGCCGCGATCCCGGAGGCGCTGCGCCTGCGCGAGCCGCTGGGGATCCCTGCCGGCCTCTCGGAGACCGAGGTCTTCGACCACCTGCGCGCGCTCGCCGCACGCAACGTCTCCGCCGACGAGGAGATCTCCTTCGTCGGCGGGGGGATGTACGACCACTACGTCCCCGCGCTCGTGGACTCGATCGTCGAGCGCTCCGAGTTCCTCACCCCATACACGCCCTACCAGCCCGAGATCTCCCAGGGCGGGCTGCAGGTCATGTTCGAGTACCAGACGGCGATCTCCGAGCTCACCGGCCTGCCGGTCTCCAACGCCTCGGTGTACGAGGGCCCGAGCGCGGTGGGCGCGGCCGCCTACGTGGCCAAGCTCACGAACGGGCGCCCGCGGTTGCTCGTCTCCCGCGGTGTGCACCCCGACTCGCGCGAGACGCTCGCCACGCTCTCTCGCGGCTACGGCACCTCGGTCGAGGAGCTGCCGCTCCGCGCCGGGGCGACCGACGCCGAGGCGCTCGCGGCCGCGCTGGGTGACGACGTGGGCGCCGTCGTGCTCCAGCAGCCGAACTTCCTCGGCGCGGTGGAGGACATCGAGCCGCTCGCCGCCCGCGCGCACGAGTCGGGGGCGGTCGTCATCTGCGCCTGCGACCCGCTCACCCTCGGCCTGCTGAGGCCGCCGGGCGAGTGCGGCGTGGACATCGCCGTGGGGGAGGGACAGAGCCTGGGCAACCGACTCGACTTCGGGGGTCCCTCCTTCGGCTTCTTCGCGGCCGCGGAGCCGTTCCTGCGCCGGATGCCGGGACGGATCGCGGGAGAGACGCGCGACGTCGACGGCCGGCGCGGCTTCGTGCTCACCCTGCAGACGCGCGAGCAGCACATCCGCCGGGAGAAGGCGACCTCGAACATCTGCACGGCGCAGGCGCTGAACGCCCTCGCCGGGGTGATCTACCTGAGCTGGCTCGGCCGGCAGGGCATCGGAGAGCTCGGCGCGCTCATGCTCCAGCGCACCGCCTATGCGCGGGAGAGGCTCGCGGCCGTCGACGGGGTGGAGCTCCTCCACGAGCAGCCCGTCGTGCGCGAGTTCGCCCTCAGGCTCGACGCCCCGGTCCAGACGGTGATCGAGCGCTGCGCGGCCGAGGGCGTGAACCCGGGCCTCCCGCTCGGCCGGGACCTTCCCGAGCACGACGACGGCCTGCTCGTGGCGCTCACCGAACGGCGCTCGCGCGCGGACATCGACCGGCTCGTCGAGGTGCTCGGGCGGGCGCTCGGCGCGAGCCGGCGAGGCGCCCGGAGTCCAGAGCCCGTCGGAGCGGGCGCGTGAGCGCGAGCCCGACCGACCTGCAGCGCGATCCCGGCATCGAGACCGACGCCCGCTCCTCCACGCCGGACGGGGTCGAGCTCCACGAGACCGCGCAGCAGCGCGACCGCGCCGTCACGATCTTCGAGAAGTCCCGGCCCGGCCGCCGCGCGTTCGTGGCGCCCGCGCTCGACGTGCCCGAGCGCCCGCTCGACGAGCTGCTGCCCGCTCACCTTCGCCGCCGCGAGCCGCCGGAGCTGCCCGAGATCGCCGAGCCCGAGATCGTGCGCCACTTCAACCGGCTCTCCAAGCGCAACTTCGACCTCGACACGGGCTTCTACCCGCTCGGCTCGTGCACGATGAAGCACAACCCGAAGCTCCACGAGCGGGTGGCCGCGCTGCCCGGCTTCGCGCGGCTCCACCCCGCCCAGCGTCCCGAGGCCGCCCAGGGCGCCCTCGAGCTCATGTGGGGCCTCGAGCGCGCGCTGGCCGAGATCGCGGGGCTGCCCCACGTCTCGCTGCACCCGAGCGCGGGCTCGCACGGAGAGCTCGCCGGCGTGCTCATCACCCGCGCCTACCACGAGGAGCGCGATGAGCGGCGCACCAAGGTGCTCACCCCGGACACCTCCCACGGAACCAACCCGGCCACGGTGACGATGGCCGGCTACGAGGTGGTGAAGGTCGCCACCGCCGAGGACGGCGGCGTCGACGTCGACGACCTGCGCGCCAAGGCGAGAGACGACGTCGCCTGCCTCATGCTCACGAACCCGAACACGCTCGGGCTCTTCGACACGCGGATCGAGGAGATCGCCCGGATCGTGCACGAGGCCGGCGCGACCCTGTACTACGACGGCGCCAACCTGAACGCGGTGATGGGCATCTCGCGCCCGGGGGACATGGGCTTCGACATCGTGCACTTCAACCTCCACAAGTCCTTCACCCAGCCCCACGGAGGCGGGGGGCCCGGGGCGGGGCCGATCGCGGTCTCCGACCGGATGGAGCCCTACCTGCCGCGCCCGGTGACCGTTCGTCGGGACGGGGAGAACGGCGACGGCCCGCGCTTCGCGCTGGAGTTCGACCGCCCGCGGTCGATCGGCCGCCTGCGCGGCTTTCAGGGCAACTTCGGAACCTTCGTGCGCTCCTACGCCTACATCCGCTCGCTGGGCGCCGAAGGCCTGCGCGAGGCGAGCGAGATCGCGGTGCTGAACGCGAACTACCTGCTCGCGCGGTTGAAGGATCACGGGGTCGCCGAGTACCTCCCGGTGGCCTACGACCGCCTCTGCATGCACGAGTTCGTCCTCTCGGGCGCCCCGATGAAGCGCGAGCTCGGGATCAGGACGCTCGACCTGGCCAAGCGCCTGCTCGACTTCGGCGTCCATCCGCCCACGGTGTACTTCCCGCTGCTCGTCGAGGAGGCGCTGCTGATCGAGCCCACCGAGACCGAGACCAAGGAGACCCTCGACCTCTTCGCCGACGTGGTCGCGGAGATCCTGCGCGAGGCCGCCGCGGACCCGGAGGTCGCGCGGAGCGCGCCCTACACCACGCCCGTGCGCCGCCTGGACGAGGCGCGCGCGGCGAAGAAGCCGGTCATCCGCCAGGCGCGGTAGGCAGCCTCCGGGCACGGCTACGCTGCGCCCGATGGCGCGGACGCGAAAGGCGCTCACCCCGCGGGAGGAGTGGCGCCGCACATGGTGGGTCTTCGTCCCACTCCTGACGCTGGGAATGCTGACTTGGGCGGTGTTCCTCTACGTCGGCATCCGAGCGCGGCGACGCCTCTGGCTCCTCTTCGCGGCCGTGTACCTCGCGGCGCTCACCATCGCCCTCGTGGTCGGCGGTGGCCACCATGGCGACGCGCAGGCCAACGTCGAGGGTGCGATATTGGTCTGCCTCGCCGTCGTCGGATCGACGCATGCGCTGGGCATCCGGCGCGAGTTCCTCACCGCGACGGGAGTGTTCGACCGTCGTCTCGAGGCGGCCGAGCACCGCTTGGCCGTGCAGGACCGCGGGCGCCGTCTCCTGGCCGAGGACCCGGTGCGCGCGCGTCGCCTGGGCGTGGGCCGGCCCGACGTCCCCAAGTCCTTCGACGCTGGGCTCATCGACGTCAACAGCGCTCCGGTGGAGGTGCTCGGCCGGCTCCCGGGGATCGACGAGGAGCTCGCCCGGCGGATCGCGGCGGCGCGCGACGACCTCGGTCACTTCTCCTCGGTGGACGACCTGGACCTCGTCCTCGACCTGCCCGAGGCCACGCTCGCGCGCCTGCGCGACGTCGCGGTCTTCGTACCGACGTGACGCAGGCGTCAGCGACTCGCGAAGAGTGTGCCGATACGTCAGTCGAGCCCGAGGGCGATTCGCAGCGCGTCGTCGAGGGCGAAGATCTGCTCGGGACCCAGTGTGCCGTAGCGCCTCCCGAGCATGGGCTTGGGCACGGTGACGAGGTTGTCGCAGTTGACCACCGAGGTGCGCGGAAGTCCCTGGTTCTCGGCGAGGGCGACCTCGGTGGGAAGGCCGCGCACCCGGCTCGTGACGAGCGCCGCCGTGACGGTGGCCAGCACCGGAATCGCCGCCTCACGAGTGACGATCACCGCCGGGTGTGAGCCGATTCCGGGCCAGTCGAGCTCGTAGAGGTCGCCGCGGTTCACCCTGACGGGTCGGTTCCGTCCGCTTTCTCGGCGGCGATCAGCGCGGTGGTGGCGGCGAGCCCCGCCCTGCCGATCCACTCCTCCTGCGGGTGGGCTCCGTACGCTCGCCGGTACTGCTCCGCGATCTCCCGGTCGCGCTGCTGCTTGAGCAGCAGGTCGAGACCGGCGCGAACCGCTGCGGCTCGGCTGGCGAACGCGCCCTGGGCCACCGCGGCATCGACCCGCGCGAGATCCTGCTCGGGGAGCCGGACGGCGATCTGCTGGCTCATCCAAGCGAGCATACCGCTTCGCATACCACTCCGGTAGAGTCGGCCCGCATGCGGATCTTCTCCGGCATCCAGCCCACCGGGCGCAAGCACCTGGGCAACTACATCGGGGCGATCGCCCAGTACGTCGAGGGACAGGACCGCGGCGAGGCGCTCTACTGCCTCGTCGATCTCCACGCCACCACGGTTCCCTACGAGCCCGCCGTTCTGCGGGAGCGCCTCTACGACACCGCGGCGATCCTCCTCGCCGCCGGCCTCGATCCAAACCGCTGCATCTTCTTCCGCCAGGGCGACGTGCCCGAGCACGCCGAGCTCTGCTGGCTGCTGTGCTCGGTCACCGCGCTCGGCGAGCTCAACCGCATGCACCAGTTCCGCGACAAGTCGCTGGCCCAGCGTGAGCTCGTCTCCGCCGGCCTGCTCTTCTACCCCGTGCTCATGGCCGCCGACGTGCTCGCCTACCGCGCCGACGAGGTCCCGGTGGGGGAAGACCAGCGCGAGCACCTCGAGCTCACGCGCGACGTCGCCGCGCGCTTCAACGCGCGGTTCGGCGAGACCCTCGTCGTGCCCAAGCACCGGATTCCCGCGGTCGGCGCCCGGATCATGGACCTGCAGGCGCCCGAGCGGAAGATGTCGACCACGGGCGGCAGCGAGCAGGGCACCGTCTACGTGCTCGACGAGCCGGGGGTGGTGATCAAGAAGATCAAGGCGGCGGTCACCGACTCGGGCTCGGCGGTGCTCCGCGCGCCCGAGAAGCCGGGGATCTCCAACCTGATCGACATCCTCGCGGCCGTGCGGAACGCGACGCCCGAGGAGATCGAGCGCGAGTTCGCGGCGGTGCGCTACGGGGAGTTCAAGCAGACGGTGGGCGAGGCGGTGGTCGCGTACCTGGCCCCGGTGCGCGAGCGCTACGCCGCGGCGCGCGCCGACGAGGCCGCGCTCGAGCGGATCCTCGCGGCGGGCGCCGAGAAGGCCCGGGCCATCGCCGCCGGCACCCTGGCCGACGTGCGGGCGGCCATGGGCGTCGGACCGCCCCGCTAGCGTTCGCCGCCGGATGCGCGTCGCTCAGCTCGACCTCGATCTCGACGTTTTCACCGGTCCCTTCGACCTCCTGCTCACCCTCGTGCTGCGGGAGGAGGTCGACCTGCTCGAGGTCGACCTCGCCGAGGTGGTGCTCACCTACCTCGACCACCTCGAGGAGAAGGACGAGCTCGACCTCGAGGTGGCCACCGAGTTCCTCGTGCTCATCGCCGCGCTGCTCGAGCTGAAGTCGCGGCTCCTCCTACCCGGCGAGGAGATGGACGAGGGGCTCGAGCTCGGGCCCGGCGAGGCGGCCGAGGAGCTGCTCGCGCGCCTGCTCGAGAACCACCGCTACCGCGGCGCCGGAGGCCATCTCGCCGAGCGCCTCGCGGGCGAGTCGGGCTTTCGCTTCCGCGCCGCTTCGCTGCCCGCCGCGCTCCGGCGCGCGCCGCTGGCCGAGGCGCCCGCCGGGACCTACGCTCCCGAGCTGCTCGGCCGGGCGCTCGGCGGCCTGCTCCGCGCGCCCGCGCCGCTCGACCTGCGCCACCTCGCCGACCCCAAGGTGAGCGTCGGCGAGCGCCTCGCGCACCTGCGCGCGCTGCTCGGCCGGGGCCGCTTCTCCTTCGACGACGCGGTCGTGCGCGCCGACCGGATGACCGTGGCGGTCACGCTCTTCGCCCTGCTCGAGCTGCACAAGCGCGGCGAGGCGACGTGGAGCCAAGAGGAGCCCTTCGCTGCCATCGAGGTGCAGGCCCGCACCCTCGCACCGGCCGGGCTGAGCGCATGAATCCGCTCGAGCGCATCCTCGAGGCGCTGCTCTTCCTCTCGAGCGAGCCGGTCAGCCTCGAGGCCCTGGCCGAGGCCGCCGAGGCGGAGCTCCACGAGGTCGCCACCGCGCTCGAGCGCCTCCGGGAGGGCTATGAGTTCGACCGCCGCGGCCTCGTGCTGCGCGAGCTCGCGGGCGGCTGGGTCATCTCCTCCCACCCCGACGCCGAGCGGGCCGCGCGACGGCTGCTCGCCCGCCCGCGCACGCCGCCGCTCGCGCCGGCGCAGGCCGAGACGCTGGCGGTGATCGCCTACCTCCAGCCGGTCTCGCGGCCCGAGATCGCGCGAATTCGAGGGGTGGGGGCGGAGTCGGCCGCCGCCACGCTGCTCGAGCGCGGGCTCATCGAGGAGTCCGGGCGCTCGCCCTTCGGCGCCGTCCTCTACCGCACCTCGGAGCTCTTCCTGCGGCTCTTCGGCCTCGGGTCGCTCGACGAGCTGCCCGACGTAGGGCAGTGGGACCCCACGCCTGAGGTGGAGGCGAGCCTGCGCGAGCGCCTGGTGCGCGCGGGGGAGGCGCGGATGCAGCTTTGACCCCGGCGATCGTCGGGCCGGGGCGAAAGCCGAAGGATCGTGTACCCGTTAGGGGGTACGAGGCTTCAGGACTCCGATCGCGACGGGATCAGGCGGCGCGGGCCGCGAGCTGCCCGCACGCCGCGTCGATGTCGCGGCCGCGGGTCAAGCGGACCGTGGCGCTCAGCCCGTGCTCCTCGAGCACGCCGCGGAAGGCGGCGATCGCCTCGCGGCTCGAGCCCGTGTAGCGCGAGTCCGTCGGGTTGAAGGGGATGAGGTTGACCTTGAAGATCGTCGCGTCGAGCACGCGGGCCAGCGCGAGCGCCTGCTCGTAGCGGTCGTTGACACCGGCGAGCATCACGTACTCGACGAAGACCTGGCGGCGCTTGCGCGCGTAGAAGCGGCGGCAGGCGGCGAGCACCTCCGCGAGCGGGTAGCGCTCGTTCACCGGCATGATCTCCGAGCGCAGCGCCTCGTCGGCGGCGTGCAGGGAGAGCGCGAGGCGGATCGGCATCGGCGCCCCGGCCAGGCGGTCGATGCCGGGAACCCAGCCCACGGTGGAGATCGCCGTGTGGCGGTGGGAGATCCCCAGGTCCGGGAGCCGCGCGCACGCCTCGAGCACGTGGTCGAGGTTCAGCATCGGCTCGCCCATCCCCATGAAGACGCAGTGATCCAGCTCCTCGTTGCGCCTGAAGTGCAGCGCCTGGTCGAGGATCTCCGAGGCGGTGAGGTTGCGTCCGAACCGCATGGCCCCGGTCGCGCAGAACGTGCAAGTGAGCGGGCAGCCCGACTGCGAGGAGAGGCAGAGCGAGCGGCGCCCGTCCCGGTAGCGCATGAGCACGGCCTCGACCGGCCGGCCGTCGTGCGTGGAGAAGAGCGCCTTGACCGTCCCGTCGGAGGCGTGCGCCTCGTGCTCGAGGGCGAGAGAGGAGAACGGCACCTCGGCGGCCAGCGCCTCGCGCAGAGACACGGGGAGGTCGGTCATCGCCTCGTAGCCAGGCGCGCCGCGTGCCGCCCACGCCCATGCCTGACGGGCGCGGAAGCGCGGCGCGCCCATGCGGGCGAGGGTGCGGTCGAGGAGGGCGAGGTCCACGGCGCCACCTATGGTGGCAAGCGATGCGCCTCGCCAAGTTCCTCGCCCACGCCGGCGTTGCCTCCCGGCGCGCCGCGGAGGAGCTGATCCGCGCCGGGCGAGTGCGGGTGGGCGAGGAGGTCGTGCGCGACCCCGCGCGGGACGTCGACGAGCACAGCGGCGTGGCGGTCGACGACGAGGCGGCGACGATCTCGCACTCGCGCCTCGTCTACGCGCTGCACAAGCCGGTGGGAGTCGTCTCCACCGCACACGACCCCCAGGGCCGCCCGACGGTGGTCGAGCTCGTGCCCGGCGCGCGCCGCCTCTATCCCGTGGGGCGACTCGACGCCGACACGAGTGGCCTCATCCTCCTCACCGACGACGGCGAGCTCGCCCACCGCCTCACCCACCCGCGCTTCGAGGTGCCGAAGGTCTACCGCGCCACCGTGCGCCGCCCGCCCGTGCGCGACCGTGCGCTGCGCGCGCTGCGCGAGGGCGTGCGGCTCGAGGACGGCCTCACCGCCCCGGCGCGCGCACGACGTCTGGCGGGCGACCGGCTCGAGCTCACCATCCACGAGGGACGCAAGCGCCAGGTGCGGCGGATGTGCGAGGAGGTCGGCCACCCGGTGGCCCGCCTCGTGCGCGTCCGCTTCGGACCGCTCGAGCTCGGGTCGCTGGCCGAGGGGCGCCACCGGCGGCTGACCCCCGCCGAGGTGGAGGCGCTGCGCGGCTTCGCGCACGGGGACCGCCGCGGATAGCGGTTCGCCATCCCTGCCAGAATCGCCGCCATGCGGCTCTTCGCCCTCCGCGGCGCGACCACCGTCGAGCGCAACGAGGCAGACCTCATCCTGGCCGCGACCGACGCCCTGGTGCGCGAGATCATGGAGCGCAACGAGCTCGCGCCCGAGGCGATGGTGAGCTGCATCTTCACGCTCACCGAGGACCTCGACGCGGAGTTCCCCGCCGTCGCCGCCCGACGGCTGGGGCTGGACGGGGTCCCGCTGCTGTGTGCCCGCGAGGTGCCCGTCCCGGGCGCGCTCGCGCGGGTCATCCGCGCGCTCGTCCACTACTACGCCCCCGAGGGCCACGTCGCCCGCCACGTCTACCTCGAGGGGGCGAAGGCCCTCAGGGCGGACCTCGGATCGGCGCAGTAGGGGCTGCTTGAATGGGCCGCGTGGCCCTCGAGTTCAACCAGCGCGTGCGCCGCATCCCGAGCTACCCGACCGCGGCGGGGTACTCGCTCGGGCCCGAGGTGGCGATTCTCGCCTCCAACGAGTCGCCGTTCGTGCCGCTGCCCGCGGTCCTCGAGGCGGCCCGGCGCGCGCTCGAGGACGTCAACCGCTACCCGGACCCGCACTCGACACGGCTCCGGCGGGCGCTCGCCGACCGCTATGAGATCCCGGCCAACCGGGTCGCGGTGGGCAACGGCTCGTGCGACGTCCTGCTCGCGGCCGGGGAGGCGCTGCTCGAGCCGGGAGCGGAGCTCGTCTACGCCTGGCCGTCGTTCTCGATCTACCCGCACCTGGCGGCTGCGTCGGGCGCCCGGGCGATCGAGGTCCCTCTGGACGCGGAGGAGCGCCACGACCTCCCGGCGATGGCCGCCGAGGTCACCGCCGCCACGCGGCTGCTCATCGTCTGCAACCCGAACAACCCGACGAGCACGGCGGTCCCGCTCGCCGCCATCGAGGAGCTGCTGGGTAGCGTGCCGGCGCACGTCTGCGTGATCCTCGACGAGGCCTACTGCGAGTTCTCGGTGCAGGAGGATCCCGACGCGAGCCTCGAGCTCCTGCGAGCGCACTCTAACCTCGTCCTGCTGCGGACGTTCTCCAAGGTCCACGGCCTGTGCGGGCTGCGCGTCGGGTTCGGCCTGTGCGGCTCGGAGGACTTCCGGCTCGCGGTCGACAAGGTCCGCCAGCCGTTCTTCCTGAACGCCGCGGCCCAGGCGGCGGCGCGGGAGGCGCTGCGCCACGGCGACGCGGTGCTCGACCGGGTCGAGCGCACGATCGCCGAGCGGCTCGGTCTCGAGGAGGAGCTGCGGGGCCTGGGGCTCGACCCCGCCGAGTCGCAGGCCAACTTCGTGTGGTTCGGCCTCGGCGAGGAGCGCGACGAGGCCGAGGTGGTCCGCGGTCTCGCCGACCGGGGAGTGCTCGTCCGCGCGGGCAGCGCCCTGGGGCGCGAGGGGTTCCTGCGCGTCACCGTCGGTACCGGGGCCGAGAACGCCCGACTCGCCGGAGCCCTGGGAGAGCTCCTGTAGAGGTTGGCGCGGCGCGCGGCCGTCTGCTACAACGTCCGCGGAGCCATGTTCCCCGCTCGCGACACCTATCCGCTCTTCACCTCCGCGCGTCGCGACGCCCGCTCCTCCTTCGCCTGGCGATTTATCTAGGCGCTCGGCCGGCGCCCTGGCGGCGCCGCCATCCCCTGGCCCATCGTGGCCGAGCGCCGTCTCCGGGGCGTCCCCGCGCCCGCCGCCGGACCCGACCTAGACTCAGCGTGACCGTGACCGTGAAAGGACCCGAAGCATGATGATCGTGATGAAGCAGGGGGCGACGAAGGAGGAGATCGACCACGTCGTGGACCGGGTGGAGGGCGCGGGCGCCCGCGCCCACCTCTCCCCGGGGGAGGAGGTCACGGTGATCGGCGCGATCGGCGATCGCGAGCACATCGCCCGCCTCGAGCTCGAGGGCGCGGCGGGCGTGGAGCGGGTGGTGCCCATCCTCAAGCCCTACAAGCTCGCCTCGGCCCAGATCCGCCACGGCGAGCGTACGGTGCTCGACATCGGGGGACGCAAGATCGGCGGGCCGCACTTCTCGCTCATCGCCGGCCCGTGCACGGTCGAGTCGCGCGACCAGGCGCTCGAGACCGCCCGGGTGGTCAAGGAGGCCGGCGCCTCGCTCTTCCGCGGCGGCGCCTACAAGCCGCGCACCTCGCCGTACGCCTTCCAGGGGCTCGGACAGGAGGGGCTGCGGCTGCTCGCCGAGGCCAAGGCCGAGACCGGCCTCCCGATCGTGACCGAGCTGATGGACACGCGCGACCTCGAGCCCGTGCTCGAGGTGGCCGACGTCATCCAGGTCGGCGCGCGCAACATGCAGAACTACTCCCTCCTCTCCGAGGTCGGTCGGGCGGGCAAGCCGGTGCTGCTCAAGCGCGGGCTCTCCGCCACGCTGGACGAGCTCTTGATGGCCTCGGAGTACGTCCTCAAGGAGGGCAACGAGGCCGTCATGCTCTGCGAGCGCGGCATCCGCACCTTCGAGACCGCCTACCGCTTCACCTTGGATCTGACCGCTATCCCCGTGCTCAAGGAGATGAGCCACCTGCCGGTCGTCGTCGACCCGAGCCACGCGGCGGGGCGGCGCGACCTCGTCACCCCGCTCTCGCTGGCGGCGGCCGCCGTGGGCGCCGACGGGGTGATCGTAGAAGTGCACCCGGCGCCGGAGGAGGCGATCTGCGACGGTCCGCAGGCGCTCTACGCCGAGGACTTCGCGGCGTACGTCGCCCAGGTGGAGCGGGCGGCCGACCTGGCGGGCAAGGCCCTCAGCGCGGTCTGAGGATCGACGAGTCGCCGGTGCGCGTCGCGGTCATCGGCGTCGGGCTCATCGGCGGCTCGATCGGGCTCGGCGCGCGCGAGCGGCTGGGCGGCGTGGAGGTCGCGGGCTGGGATCCGGCGCCCGCGGCCCTCGACGCCGCGGTGGCACGCGGCGCCCTCGGGAGTGCCTGCACGTCGGTGGAGGAGGCGCTCGCCGACGCGGAGGCCGCGTTCGTCGCCGCGCCGGTCGGCGCGCTGCCTGCGGCGGTCCGCGCGGTCCTCGCCGTCGCGGGCGAGGACTGCGTCGTAAGCGACGTCGGCTCGACCAAGCGCGCGCTCGCCTTCGCGCACGAGGACCCCCGCTTCGTGGGCGGACATCCCCTCGCCGGCTCGGAGAGCGCGGGGGTCGAGCACGCTCGCGCCGACCTCTTCGAGGGCGCGACGTGGTACCTCACTCCGGCGGCGCACACCTCCGGCGTGCTCTACGAGCGCCTGCATCGCCTGCTCCACGGCCTCGGCGCCCGGCCCGCGGCGATTGACGCGGAGAGCCACGACGCGATCCTCGCCACCGTCTCGCACCTGCCCCACGTCCTCGCCAACGTGCTCGTCGGCCAGGCCGCCCGCGCGCTGGCCGCCGACGAGGAGCGCCTGCCCGCCACCGGTCCGAGCTTCCGCGACGCGACGCGCGTGGCCGGCGCCAACAGCGCGATCTGGACCGACATCTACCTGGCCAACTCCGACGCGCTCGTCACCCAGCTCGACGAGACCGTCGCGCGGCTGGGCGTCGTCCGCGATGCGCTCGTGCGCCGCGACCCTGCCGCTCTGACCGCCTGGAACGAGGATGCGCGGGAGGATCGCCGCCGCCTGCTCGAGGGCCAGCTCGCCGGCGGGCCAGTGCACGAGCTACGGGCCTCGGTGCCGAACCGCCCGGGCGTGGTGGCCCTCATCGCGCTCGCACTGGGGCGCGCGGGCGTCAACATCACCGACATGGCGCTCTACCCGGCTCCGGACTCCTCGGAGGGCCGCATCGCGCTGTGGATCGCCGGCGAGCAGGCCGCGCGCCGCGCGCAGGAGCTCGTCGAGGAGCTCGGCTTCCCGGTGGCGCGCCCGTGAGCGCCGGGGTGCGCTTCGAGCCCACGGGTCCGCTGCGCGGGAAGGTGACCGCGCCGCCCGACAAGTCGGTCTCCCACCGCGCTGCGCTCCTCGCGGCGATGTCGGCCGAGCCGGTCGGGATCCACAACTACCTGGACTCCGCGGACACGAACGCGACCCTCCGTGCCCTGCGCTCGCTCGGGGTGGTCGTCGAGTCCCGGCCCGACGAGCTGCTAGTACGCGGGACGGGGTTGCGCAACCCGGCCGAGGTGACGGGCGCGCTGGACGTCGGCAACGCCGGAACGCTCATGCGGCTGCTGCCCGGCTGGCTGGCCGCCCAGCCCGGCGGGATGTGGCGCATCGACGGCGATGACTCGATCCGCCGCCGGCCCGTCGACCGCATCGCGGAGCCGCTCGAGCGCATGGGGGCCCGCATCGAGGCCCGTGACGGGCGCTTCGCGCCGTTCACCGTCGTCGGGGCGTCGCTGCGCGGGCTGGACTACGAGCTGCCGGTGGCCAGCGCCCAGGTGAAGTCGTGCGTGCTCATCGCCGGCCTGACCGCCCAGCAGCGCACCACCGTCCGGGAGCCCGCGCCGAGCCGCGACCACACCGAGCGGCTGCTCGCCCGCGCCGGCGTGCCGGTGAGCCGCGCGGAGGGCGCGGTCACGATCAGCGGCGTGGACGAGCTCGAGCTCGACGATGTCCACGTGCCCGGTGACCTCTCCTCCGCCGCCTTCCTCCTCGTCGCCGGGGTGCTCGTCCGCGGCTCGCGGGTGACCGTGCGCGGAACGGGAGTCAACTGGACCCGGACCGGGCTGCTACGCATCCTCGCGCGGATGGGAGGAACGCTCGAGGGAGAGCTCGAGGCGCCCGGCGCGCGATCCGACCTCGAGCCGACCGCGGATCTCACCGCCGTCGCCGGGCCGCTGCGGGGCACGGTCGTCGAGCCCGAGGAGGTGCCACTGGCGATCGACGAGCTGCCGCTTCTCGCCCTGCTCGGCTGCTTCGCCGACGGGATCACCGAGGTCCGGGGGGCCGGGGAGCTCCGCGTCAAGGAGTCCGACCGGATCTCCTCGGTGGTCGAGGGCCTGCGCGCCCTGGGCGCCGACATCGAGGCCACGGCCGACGGCTTCGCGGTCACGGGCACCGGCGGGCTGCGCGGCGGCCGGATCGAGTCCCGCGGCGACCACCGGCTGGCGATGCTCGGGGCGGTGGCCGGGGCGGCCTCCCGCGAGGGCGTCGAGGTGGTGGGGATGGAGGCCGCCGCGGTCTCCTACCCGGGGTTCGCCGACGACCTCGCGCGGCTGGCGCGCTGATGGTCGTGGCGATCGACGGGCCGGCGGGGGCGGGCAAGTCCTCCGTGGCGCGGGCGGCCGCGCGCGCGCTCGCGTTCACCTACCTCGACTCGGGCGCCCTCTACCGCTGCGTGGCCCTGGCGGCCCGGGAGCGGGGGGTCGAGCCCGCCCGGGCGGCGCCCGGGCTCGAGGTGGAGCTCGGCGACCGGGTGCTCCTGGACGGCCGTGACGTGACGGAGGCGATCCGCACCCCCGAAGTGAGCGAGGGCGCCTCGCGCGCCGCGGCGGACCCCGCCGTGCGCGCCGCGCTCCTGCCCAAGCAGCGCGAGCTGCTCGCCCGGGGCGACTGGGTGGCCGAGGGCCGTGACATCGGCACGCGGGTGGCTCCACGGGCCGAGGTCAAGGTGTTCCTCACCGCCGCCCCGGAGGAGCGGGCCCGCCGCCGCGCCGCGGAGCTCGGCGCCGACGTGCGCCGGGTGCTGGCCGAGCAGACGCTTCGCGACGAGCGCGACGCAGCGCGCGCCGAGGCGCCCCTGCGCGCGGCGCCCGACGCCGTGCACGTGGACTCCACGGGCCTTGCCCTCGAGGACGTGGTGAGCCGGGTGGTCGATCTCGTCGAGGCGGCGCGGCGCTGACGTACCATGGTCGGCGTGGTCGATCTCCGCGAGGGCTCGTGAACGTCGCGGTCCTCGGCTATCCGAACGTGGGCAAGTCCTCGCTCGTCAACCGGCTGAGCGGGTCGCGCGAGGCCGTGGTGCACGAGCAGCCCGGCGTCACGCGCGACCGCAAGGCGATTCCCTGCGAGTGGAACGGGCGGCGCTTCGCCCTCATCGACACCGGCGGGGTGGACCTCGAGGACCGCGACGAGCTCGCCCGCTCGATCCAGGAGCAGGCGCGGGCGGCGCTCGCCGACGCATCGGTCGCCGTGCTCGTGGTCGACGCCCGCGCCGGAGTGCGGCCGGGCGACGAGGAGATGGCCGATCTGCTGCGCCGCTCGGGCCGCCCGGTGCTCGTGGCCGCCAACAAGTGCGACTCGGTCGCCGACGAGCCGCTGGCCGCCGACTTCCACGGCCTCGGCCTCGGCGACCCGCTGCCCGTCTCCGCCGCGCAGGGACTCGGCAGCGGCGACCTGCTCGACGCGCTCACCTCGCTCCTCCCCGGGGAGGCCGAGGACGAGGAGCCCGACGACACCGTCCGCCTGGCGCTCATCGGACGGCCCAACGTCGGCAAGTCCTCGCTCGTGAACCGCTTCCTCGGCGCCGAACGCGTGATCGTCTCCCCGCAGGCGGGAACGACCCGCGACGCGATCGACCTTCCTCTCGAGGTAGACGGTCGCCGGCTCGTGCTCATCGATACGGCCGGTCTGCGCCGGCAGGCCAAGATGGGGGAGTCGCTCGAGTACTACACGGCGCTGCGCTCGCGCCGCGCCGCCGAGCGCGCCGACGTGGCGCTCGTCGTCTGCGACGCGACGGCGGGCGTCACGAGCCAGGATCTGCGCGTCGCCGAGCTTGCGATGCAGAGCAGCTGCGCCACCGCGCTCGTGCTCAACAAGTGGGATCTCTCCGACGCGGTCGACCTCGACCACGAGCGCGCGCGCGCGCGCCAGAAGCTCCGCCTGCGCCCCCGCGTGCTCACCGCGAGCGCGAGGACCGGACGCCACGTGCCCCGCCTGCTCATCGAGGCGTTCGCGCTGGCCGACCGCTACGCCGGGCGCATCCCGACCCCCCAGCTCAACCGCTTCCTCGCCGACGTCGTGCAGGTGCGCCAGCCGCCGGCGCGCCAGGGACACCGGCTGCGGATGCTCTACATGGCCCAGACCGGCGAGAAGCCGCCGCGCTTCTCCGTCCAGGTCAACTCGCGGGCGCGGGTCACGCGCGACTACGCGTACTTCGTGGAGAACCGCCTGCGCGAGCGCTACGGGCTCGACGGGGTGCCGATCGTGCTCGACTTCGTCGAGCGGCGCGAGCGGCGGGGGCCTCACCGCGGCTCGGAGCGGCGCCGCGCCGCCGCCGCCTGACGTCGTGGCGGCATCGGTGCGCAGGAGGAGGCTGGCCCTCGCAGCGGGACTGGTCCTTCTCCTGCTCGCACTCGGCCTCCTCGTCCTCGGGCTGCTCGGCGGAGGGAACGGTCCCGCCGAGGGCGCGGCGAAGCTCGTGCCCGGCGACGCGCTCGCCTACGTGCACCTCTCGACCGACGAAGGGCGCGCGGCCACCCGCCGCGCCGGCGCGCTGGCCCGGCGCTTCCCGAGCTACGACCGGCTGCGCGACCGGCTGCTCAGCTCCGTGCACCTGAGCGCTCCAGGGCAGGGTGCGGCGCTCGCGCGCGACGTGCGGCCCTGGATCGGCAAGGAGGCGGCGCTCGCGCTCGTGCCGCTCGGTGAGCGCGCCGTCGCGCTCACCGTGCTCGACGTGCGCAGCCGCGACCGCGCCCGCCGGTTCCTCACGCGCTTCGGCCGTCCCACCGCCCAGCCGGCCTACCGGGGGGTGCCGACCGCGGTGTATGGCGCCCAGGCCGCCGCCTTCGTCTCGCACTACCTCGTGATCGGGCCGCCCGCCGCGCTGGAGGAGGCGATCGACGCGCAGGCCGGCCGGCGCCCCGCCCTCGCCGCCCAGGGCGCCTACCGGCGCGCGATGAAGGGCGCTCCCGACGCTCGCGTGGCCGAGCTCTACGCCTCGAGCGCCGGCGTGCGCCAGGTGCTCGTGCCCCGCGGGGGACTCCTCGGCACGGTCGGGGGGCTGCTCGACCAGCCCGCCCTCGCCGGGGCGGTGCTCACCCTGAGCGCGCTGGGCGACGGCGCCCGCGCGCGGGCCCACACCGTGCTCGACTCCGGCCAGGCCGCGCCGGCCTCGCCGTTTGCGCCCTTCGCCCCCTCCCTGCCGGCCCGGGCGCCGGGGCCGGCCATCGCCTGGCTGCAGCTCAGCGGGATCGGACGCGCCGGGGCCCGGCTCGTCGGCGCGGTCCCGACCGGCGGCGCGGGCGCGCGGATCGCCGCCTTCCTCGGCCAGCTCGGCCAGGCGCTGAGTGCGCGCGGCGTCGACGTCAAGCGCGACGTCCTCCCGGTGCTCCAGGGCGAGTTCGCGCTGGAGATCACGCCCGGGGTGCCGCTGCCCACCCTCACGCTCATCGCCCGCACGCGCGACGAGGGCAGCGCCCGCGCGGCCTTCGCCCAGCTCCAGGGGCCCCTCGCGCAGATCTTCGCGCCCCCGGGCTCGGGACCGGGAGTGGCGCCCACCTTCACCGAGGAGACGGTGGCCGGCGTCGAGGTCTTCCGGCTGCGGCTGAGCGCCGCCCGCGAGCTCGACTACGCGGTCTTCGACGGCCAGCTCGTGGCCTCGACGAGCCTGCAGGGCATCGCCGCCGTGCGCTCGGCCGGTGGACGCCTGGCCTCCGACGGCGACTTTCGGGCGGCCACGGCGGAGCGCCCCGAGAAGGTCACGTCGCTAGTCTTCCTCGACTTCCGCCAGCTCCTCGGGCTGATCGAGCAGACCGGACTGGGTCATGATCCGCGCTTTCGCGCCTCGCGCGCCGACCTCGCGCGCATCCGGTCCGCCGGTCTCACCTCGTCGCGCGGGGAGTCCGACTCGACCGTGGAGCTGAACCTCAAGATCCCATGAGCACGCTTGCCGACAACGAGTACCTCTTCACCTCCGAGTCCGTCACGGAGGGCCACCCGGACAAGATCGCCGACCAGATCTCCGACGGCGTCCTCGACGCCGTCATGCGGGAGGACCCCATGGGTCGGGTGGCGTGCGAGACGCTCGTCAACACCGGTCTGATCGTCGTCTCGGGCGAGATCACCACCGAGACCTACGTCGACATCCCCGACATCGCCCGCGAGACCGTGCGGCGCATCGGCTACGACAACGCCACCTACGGCTTCGACTGCAACACCTGCGCGGTCATCAACGCGATCGACAAGCAGTCGCCCGACATCGCCCAGGGGGTCGACACCGCGTACGAGTCGCGAACCGACCCGAGCGACGAGGATGCCCTCGACGTGGCCGGCGCCGGCGACCAGGGGATGATGTTCGGCTACGCCGCGCGTGAGACCGACGAGCTGATGCCGTTGCCGATCTCGCTCGCCCACCGGCTGGCCAAGCGCCTGGCCGACGTGCGCAAGGCCGAGGCGCTCAACTACCTCCGCCCCGACGGCAAGACCCAGGTTACCGTGCGCTACCGCGACGGCCTCCCGGTCGAGATCGAGAAGCTCCTCATCTCCTCTCAGCACAAGGAGGGCGCCGAGGCGCTCATCAAGGAGGACCTCTGGGAGCACGTCGTCGAGCCGATCCTCCCCGATGAGCTCTTCGACCCCAAGAAGCTGCGCAAGAACTTCCTCGTCAACCCGACGGGGCGGTTCGTGATCGGCGGCCCCATGGGCGACTGCGGCCTGACCGGGCGCAAGGTCATCGTGGACACCTACGGTGGGATGGCGCGCCACGGCGGCGGCGCCTTCTCGGGCAAGGATCCCTCCAAGGTCGATCGCTCGGCCGCCTACGCGGCGCGCTACGTGGCCAAGAACGTGGTGGCCTCAGGGCTCGCGGACAGGGCCGAGGTGCAGGTGGCCTACGCCATCGGGGTGGCGCGTCCGGTCTCGGTGATGGTCGAGACCTTCGGGACCGAGAAGGTCGCGAGAGGGAAGATCGCGGAGCTCGTCGAGGAGCACTTCGACCTGCGGCCGGGAGCCTTCCGCGAGTACCTGAAGCTCCACCGGCCGATCTTCCAGAAGACCGCCGCCTACGGCCACTTCGGCCGGGAGGACCGCGACTTCACCTGGGAGAAGACCGACAAGGCCGAGACGCTGCGCCAGGCCGCCGGGCTGGGGGCCGCCGCCGTCTCCTAGTCCCGGCGGCGCGGGGCGGGTGGGCGCGTGTCCGCGGGCGCCCCTAGCCTCCGGCCGGTGCACGCCTTCGCCCAGGTCGAGCCCCTCACCACCACTCGCGCGGTCCGCGGGCCGTTCGACTACCGGCTGCGGGCCGAGGACGGCGCGGTCGAGGTGGGCACGACGCTCGAGGTCCCCTTCGGGGGCCGTCCCGTGCGCGGCGTGGTCACGGGTACCGCGGCCGCCTCCGACGTGGCGCCCGAGAAGCTCGTCGCTCCCCTGCGGCGGTTGCCCGACTGCGTGCCGGCCGATCTCGTCGCGCTCGCGCTGTGGATGGCGGAGGAGTACTGCTCCACTCCGGCGCGGGCGCTCGGCCTCGTCCTGCCGCCCGGAGGGGGGCGAGCCCGCGCGCGCACGTCGCTCGTCGCCGAGCTGACCCCCTCCGGCCGGGCGGCGCTGGACGGCGCGCACCGCCTGACCGAAGGCCAGCGGGCGGTGCTCGGCCGGCTCGGGGTGGAGGGACCGCTCCCCGCGACGGACGCCGGGGCCGACCACGGCGCCCTGCGCCGGCTCGAGGCGCGCGGACTGCTCGCCCTCGCGCGCCGGCGGCAGCGCCGCCGGCCGTTCTCCGCCGAGAACGGCGCCCCGGCCGAGTCGCGCCCGTCGCCGACCGAGGCTCAGCGCGCCGCGCTCGCCCCCGTCCTCGCGGCCCTGGAGGGAGCGGAAGGGCAGAGACGATTCCTCCTCCACGGAGTCACCGGCTCGGGCAAGACCGAGATCTACCTCCGGGCGGCGGCAGCCGCGCTCGAGCGGGGCGGAGGGGCGCTGGTGCTCGTGCCCGAGATCGCGCTGACGCCGCAGGCCGTGGGCCGCTTCGAGGCGCGCTTCGGCGACACGGTGGCCGTGCTGCACTCCGGCCTCGGGCAGGGCGAGCGCTACGACGAGTGGCAGCGCCTCGCGTGCGGCGAGGCGCGCGTGTGCGTCGGGCCGCGCTCGGCGGTCTTCGCTCCGCTGCGGAACCTCGCGCTCGTGGTGATCGACGAGGAGCACGAGTCCTCCTACAAGCACGAGGGCGATCCGCGCTACGACGCCCGCGCGGTGGCCGAGCGTCGCGCCGAGGAGGCGGGCGCGGTGCTGCTGGTCGGCAGCGCGACCCCGCGACCCGAGACGGTCGCCCGGCTGCGCGCGGTGCGCCTGCCCGAACGAGTCGACGGCCGCCCGCTCCCGCCCGTCGAGCTGCTCGACATGCGGGGCACGAGCCATCCCCTGCACGCGCGTACGCGCGAGGCGCTCGCCGAGGTCCGCCGCGCGGGAAGCAAGGCGATCGTGCTGCTCAACCGGCGCGGGTGGTCGAACTTCCTCTCCTGCCGCGCCTGCGGCCGCGTCTGGGAGTGCCCGGAGTGCGACGTGGCCCTGGTGCTCCACCGCTCCGCGGGGCGCGTGGCCTGCCATCACTGCGGCCACGTCGAGCCGGCGCCCGGCTCCTGCCCCGACTGCGGCTCGCTCGCGGTCGCGCGCCACGGCGCGGGCACCGAGCGGATGGAGGCCGAGCTCGCGGAGGCCCTCGGCGACCGGGCCTTCCCGATCTTCCGCCTCGACGCCGACGCGGGCGCGGTCAAGAACGGGATCGTCCGCACGCTCGCGGCCTTCGGCGCCGCCTCGGCCGGGGTACTCGTGGGCACCCAGATGGTGGCCAAGGGGCACGACTTCCCCGACGTGACGCTCGCGGTCGTGCTCGACGCCGACGGCACGCTGCGCTTCCCGGACTTCCGCGCCGAGGAGCGGACCTTCTCCCTCGTGGCCCAGCTCGCCGGTCGAGCCGGGCGCGGGCCGGACGGGGGACGCGTGCTCGTGCAGACGCTCGCACCCGAGGCCGCTTCGCTCCAGGACGCGGCGCGCCACGACGCCGACGGGTTCCTGCGCGCCGAGCTTGAGCGCCGCCGGGCGCTCGGCTATCCCCCCTGGACTAGCCTCATCCGGGTGATCTGCTCCGCTGTGGCGGCCGGGGCGGCGCAGGACGCGGCGCACGCGCTGCGCGAGCGGATCGATCCCCCGCGCGCCGACGTCCTCGGGCCCGCGCCGCTGTTCCGCCTTCGCGGCCGCGAGCGCATGCAGCTCGTGGTCAAGGCTCATGACCGTGCGGCGGCGATCGCGGCGGTGGGGAGCGCCGTGGAGGAGGTCGCGCGCTCGGCCCTCGGGCGGGCGGCGGCCATCTCCGTCGACGTCGACCCCCAGTAGGAGTCGCCCGCCCCGGAACTACACTGCGGTGCCGCATGACCGACGAGGTGCTGCTCGCGGAGGAGGATCTCGAGCCCGGGGGAGAGCTCGAGGAGGCGCCTGCGCTCGATCCCGAGGCCCGCGCGCGGCGGGCGGCGGCCCTCGCTCACGTACGGGTCTTCGGCGATCCGGTCCTCACCACCCGCGCGCGGCCCGTCGAGCGCTTCGACGAGGGTCTGCGCGAGGAGGTCGGACGGATGGCCCGTCTCATGAACGACGCCATCGGGATCGGCCTGGCCGCCACGCAGCTCGGTGTGCTGCACCGCCTGTTGGTCTACCGGGTCGAGCCGGACACTCCGGTGCTCGCACTCGCCAACCCGCGCCTCGAGTGGCGCGGCTCCGAGCTCGAGACGCTGGAGGAGGGCTGCCTGAGCCTGCCCGGCGTGCACGTCGAGGTCGAGCGCCCGCTGCATGTCCGGGTCCGCGCGCAGGACGAACGTGGGGAAGAGCTCCGCCTCGAGGCCAGCGGCCTCGAGGCCCGGGTCATCCAGCATGAGATGGACCACCTCGACGGCGTCCTCGTCCTCGACCGCACCTCGCGCGACCAGCGCAAGGCGGCCATGCGCGCGCTGCGCGAGGCCGAGCGCGCCGCCTAGCCCTGGCGGCGCGTGCGCACCGTCTTCCTGGGCACCTCGGAGTTCGCGGCCACGGTGCTCGAGCACCTCGCCGCGAGCGCGCACTCCCCGGCGCTGGTGCTCACGCGGCCCGACCGGCCGCGCGGGCGCGGGCGGCGCCTGGCCTCCCCGCCGGTGGCCGAGACCGCCCGGGAGCTCGGCCTGCCGCTCGAGCAACCGGAGAGCGTGAACGCGGAGGAGGCGCGGGAGCGGATCGCCGCCGCCGACCCCGGCGCGGTCTGCGTCTGCGCCTTCGGGGCGATCATCCGCGAGCCGCTGCTCTCCGAGCACCCCATGCTGAACGTCCACCCCTCGCTGCTTCCGCGCTGGCGCGGGGCAGCGCCGATCGAGCGGGCGATCATGGCCGGCGACGAGCAGACGGGCGTGTGCGTCATGCGCCTGACCGCCGGCCTCGACTCGGGGCCGATCGCCGGCTGCAGACGCGAGCCGATCGGTCCGCAGGACACCTACGGCTCGCTGTTTCCGCGCCTCGCCGCCGCCGGCGCCGAGCTGCTCGTGGGAGCGCTCGACGAGCCGCCGAAGTGGGAGGAGCAGCCGGAGGAAGGCGTGACCTACGCGGAGAAGATCGCGGGCGAGGAGAGGACCCTCGATCCGGCACGGCCCGCCACCGAGCTCGAGCGCCGCGTGCGGGCCCTCACGCCCCACGTCGGCGCCCGCCTCGAGCTGCCCGGGGGCGCGCTCCTCGGCGTGCGCGCCGCCGTCGCGCGCCCGAGCGGTCCGCCCGCCGGCGCGTTGAGCGCCGCCGACGGGCGCCTGCTCGTGGGCTGCGCCGCGGGCGCCCTCGAGCTCCTCGACGTCCAGCCCCCCGGCGGTCGAGCGATGGCGGCCGCCGACTACCTGCGCGGAAACCCGGCGCTCGCGGCCGGCTGATCCGTCACGGCGCGTGGGACACGCGCTACGAAGGCGCGGGTAGCGTTGGGTCCCTCGTTCGCGGTGGCCAGCAGGGAATAGCCGCCGCGATGGCCCTCGCTACACATCCCGGAAAGGACACCATGGACGACATCCCGCTTGAGCCCTCGGGAGAGCCGCCTCCGCCCGGCGAGCGGGTCCGCGCCGCGGTCGGGCGGGCGGGCGCCAAGCGCATGCTCGGGGAGCATGGCAGTCTCGGGTAGCGCCTCGCCGGCTCGCCGCGTGGCCTTCGCGGTGCTGCGGCGGGTCTTCGAGCAGGGCTCCTACGCGGATCGCACCCTGGCGGCCGAGGCGGAACGAGCGCGACTGGACGCCCGTGACCGCGCGCTGGCCACCCGCCTGGCCTACGGGGCGGTGCAGCGGCGCGGCACCCTCGACCACCTCATCGTGCGGCTCGCCGAGCGTCCGATCGAGCGGCTCGACCCGCCCGTGGCGGCTGCCCTCCGGCTCGGGCTGCTCCAGCTCCTCTTCCTCGACGGCGTGGCCGCTCACGCGGCCGTGGACGAGAGCGTCGAGCTTGCGAAGGCGGGCGGCGGCCGCGGCGCCGGGCTCGTCAACGCGGTGCTGCGTCGCGCCGCTCGCGCGGGACCTTCGCTGCTGGGCGGCCTCGGCGACGCCACCGCCGCGGAGGCCGCCGTGGCCCACTCGGTGCCCGAGTGGCTCGCCGAGATGTGGTGGGCGGAGCTCGGCCCCGAGGAGGCTCGCGGCCTCCTGCGCGCCCTCAACCGCCCCGCCGAGTCGGCGCTGCGGGCCAACACGCTCGTCGGAGGGCGCGAGTCCCTTCAGGCGGCCCTCCGCGCCGACGGCGTAGCGGCGCGGGCCGCGGCGGAGGTGCCCGAGGCGCTCGTGCTCGACGGCCCCTTCGACGCCCACGGCTCGCCGCTGTGGGCGGCGGGCGCGTTCATGCCGCAGTCGCGCGCCTCCCAACGCGTGGCGCGAGCGCTCGCGCCGGGACCCGGCGATCGCGTGCTCGACCTCTGCGCGGCTCCCGGTGCCAAGACGACGCACCTCGCCGCGCTCATGGAGAACCGCGGAGAGATCGTCGCGGTCGAGCGCCACGCCGGACGCGCGGCGGCACTCGAGCGCACCGCGGAGCGGATGCACGCCGGGATGGTCGAGGCCCGCGTCGAGGACGCCGCCGCCTTCGGCTCCGAGGCGCCGTTTCACCGGGTGCTCGTCGATCCCCCGTGCTCGGGGCTCGGCACCCTCCAGTCCCGGCCCGACCTGCGCTGGCGGGTGAGCCCCGAGTCGATCGCCGGCCTCCTTCCCCTCCAAGCCCGAATCCTCGCCGCGGGCGCCCGCGCGCTGCGTCCCGGAGGGGTCCTCGTCTACTCCACGTGCACGATCTCGACGCGGGAGAACGAGGCTCAGATCGCCGCGCTCCTCCGGGCCGATCCGGGTCTCGAGGCCGACGGCGAGCCGCTCCGGATCCTCCCCCACCGCGACGCCACCGACGGCTTCTTCGTCGCCCGGGTGCGCCGGCGCGCGCGGGTCGCGCCGCGCGATGCGGTATGAGATACGTCGCATGGGCGCCGATCCGGAGATCAAGGTGGGTGTCGACTGCCCCGGCTGCGGGGAGCCGTGGCTGCGCCCGACCACGATGGCCGGGCGCTACCGTTGCGTGTACTGCCTGCGCCGGTGGGAGCTCGTGTCGGTCTGTCCGGACTGCGGAGAGCACTCGACGATCGTGAGGATGTCCTCGACCGCCATCGTGTCCTGCAACCACTGCGGCGGCTCGATGCTGCGCGAGGTATGAGCCCGCTCGCCGATCTCCTCGCGGCTGGGCCGCGCATCGCGCCCTCCATCCTGTCCGCGGACTTCGCGCGACTCGGCGCTCAGGTGGGCGAGGTGATGGACGCGGGCGCCCGCGTGATTCACGTCGACGTCATGGACGGCCACTTCGTGCCGCCCATCACCCTCGGGCCGCTCGTGGTCGGGGCGCTGGCCGACCAGGTCCACGCGGCGGGTGGCGCGCTCGACGTGCACCTGATGATCGAGCGGCCCGAGCGCCAGGTGGAGGAGTTCGCACGCGCCGGGGCGGACTCGATCACCTTCCACCAGGAGGCCACGCCGCACCTGCACCGCACGCTCGGGGCGGTGTGCGAGGCGGGCTGCCTCGCGGGCGCCGCGCTCAACCCGGGCACGCCGGTGGGCGCCCTGGCCGACGTCGCCGGCGAGCTCGACCTCGTCCTGTGCATGACGGTGAATCCCGGCTGGGGGGGCCAGCCGTTCATAGCCGAGTCGCCCGAGAAGGTCCGGCGGTTGCGCGCCCTGCTCCCCGCCGATACGCCCGTCGAGGTCGACGGCGGGGTGGACGAGGGCACCGCCGGCCCATGCGCCGAAGCGGGCGCGTCGCTGTTCGTGGCCGGCTCGGCGGTGTTCGGCGCCGCCGATCCGGCCGCGGCGTACGCGGCGATCGCGGCGGCGGCCGGCGCCGGCTGAGGGGCTCGTGAGGCGCCGTGCGCTCCTGCTCGCCGCGCTCCTCGGCGTGCCGCTCGTCGTGCTCGCCATCGTTCTCCTGACCGGTGGTCGCTCGGGCGCGGGGAGCGCGAGCTCCACCGGCGCGCGGTCGCTGGTGCGCAGCGATGGGCCGCCTCCCTCCGTCGCCACGGAGAACCGTGCGCCGGGGAGCACCGGGTGGAGGCTTGCTCCGCGGAGGAGCTCCACCGGACGGGTCGAGGGCTACGTCTCCGAGCAGGACGTCCGCCCCGGGGAGCGGGAGACCCTCTACGTGAACGCCCCCGGCGCCCGGCGCGTGCGGGTCGCGCTCTACCGGATGGGCTGGTACGGCGGTCGCGGCGGTCGCCTCGTGCTCCGGAGCGGGCCGCTGCGGGTCGTGCGCCAGCCACCGTGCCGGCACCGGGGCCAGACCGGCCTGACCGAGTGCCGGTGGCGCCCCACCCTCGGCTTCCGCATCCCCTCCGCGTGGGCGAGCGGCGTCTACGTGGCCAAGCTCGGGACCGACCGCGGCGCCGAGCGCGAGTGCCTCTTCGTGCTCGAGGCCGCACACCCGGGAGCGCTCGTGGCGCAGATCTCCACCGCCACCTACGAGGCCTACAACGACTGGGGAGGAGACTCCCTCTACCCGGGAGCGCTGCCCGTCCGCGCCACGGGCACGCGGCAGGGCGTCGAGGTCTCCTACGACCGCCCCTACGACACGAGCACGGGAGCCGGGCAGTTCTTCACGCGCGACGTCGCCCTCGTGCGCTACCTCGAGCGCAGCGGATATCCCGTCACCTACACGACCAACACCGCCGCCGATCTCCGGGGGGCGGAGCTCGGCCGCGCGCGCGCGCTGCTCGACGTCGGCCATTCGGAGTACTGGTCCGACGCGGGCCGGCGCGCCTTCTCGAGGGCGCTCGACGCGGGCGTGAGCCTCGTCTTCCTGTCCTCGGACACCCTGGCCTGGCGCGTGCGCTTCGCGCCCGCCACCGCGGCCTCGAGCGAGGCCGGGCGGCCCGACCACCGCATCGTGGCCTACAAGGAGCACGCGGCGCTCGACCCCGTGCGCTCCCGTCCCTCCGGGGCGTTCCCCGGCCTCGGCGCCGGCCTGACCGGCAGCGCCTACCACGACTGCATCACCGCGCGGCTGAGCCGCGGCACCGGGCCGCCCGTCTACGCCTACTCCTCCTGGTCGCCCGCGCCCGCGCTCAGGCCCGCCTGGCTCTTTCGTGGCACGGGCTTCACGCCCGGCGCGACCGTGCCCGGGATCGTCGGCTACGAGCTCGACGAGGCGAGCCCCGCCGCTCCCGCGCGAATCAGGACCGTGGGGGGAGGAACGGCGCCGTGCCTGAGCGGGCGCCGCGGGCGGGCGATCTCCACCCTCTACCGCGCGCGCTCGGGAGCGCTCGTCTTCGCCTCGGGAACGCTTGGCTGGCAGCTCGGCCTCTCGCCCGTACCGGAGACCTCGCCGGACGCTCCGCGCACCGCGGACCGCCGCCTCGTGCGGATGACCGACAACCTCCTGCGGCGGGTGCTCGCCGGACACCCCGCCGGCGGTCAGTGAGGCGAGCGGCGGTGGGCCCGTCTCCCCGCGCGGGAATGGCGGCGGGGCTGCAGCGCGTACAGGTTGTCATAGCCCGTGAGGTAGACGGTGCTCCCGTCGGCGATGACGGGGTCGAAGCCGCCGTCGGGGAACGTGAGGACGCGATGCCCGTTGCGAATGTCGAGGCCCACGGTCTGGTGCGCGCCCAGGTTGGCCAGGTAGACGACGCGGCCGACGATCGTCGCCGAGCCCGAGATCCGTCCGCCGATCGGGTTCTCCCATCGCGTGCGGCCCGTGCGCGCGTCCAGGGCGTAGAAGCTGCCGTCATAGGAGCCGACGTAGACCGTCGGCCCGATGCCCGGCACGTCCGCATAGGCGGCGGAGCCATATACGTAGTTGCCGGTCTGCCGTGCCCACGCGAGCTTGCCGTTGCTCGCCACGAAGGAGTAGACCCGCCCGTCGGTGTTGCCGATGACCACGCGGCCGTTGACCACGCAGGCGGTCGCGTAGAACGTGCCCGAGCCGACGACGGCGCCGTTGGACGCGGTGGACCACACCCGCCGCCCGTCGCGGGCGCGGACCGCTTGCACCTGGCCTCCGTAGTCGCCGAAGTAGAGCACCCCGTCCTTGAGCGTCGGGCTGCCCTTCACCGCGCCCTCGGCGTGGTAGGTCCACAGGGTCTTGCCGTCACGGGCGCGCAGCGCGTAGACCGTGCCGCCCTCCGTGCCGAAGTAGAGCCGGTTCCCGTCGAGCAGCGGAGATGACTCGCTGCGACTGGGAAGGTCGTGCGACCACTGAAGGTGGCCGCGGCGCGCGTCGAGGGCGACCACGCGGCCCGGCGCGCCCTTCGCGCGGGCCAGGAGGGTCAGGTAGATCGAGCGCCGGCCGGCGGCCGGGGAGGAGGCGGCGAGCACTCCGAGGCGCCGCTGCCAGCGCACGCGGCCCGTGCGGGGGTCGAGGGCGTGGACGAAGCCGTCGTCGGCGAGCTGGTAGATGAGCCCGTTGGCGATCACCGGCGGGAACTCGAGCAGCGCCGGACCCCGGTAGGTCCACAGACGGCGAAAGGGCGGCCCGAACGAGGCCGCGGCGGGGAAGTTGCGGACGTGGTTCTTGGTGTAGCCGTACAGCGGCCAGGCAAAGGCCTTCGGCCGCGGCTTGCGGGCCGCCGGCTCGGGGGTGAAGGCGGCGCCGGGATGGGAGATGTCGCTTCCGCGCCCCTTCAGGAGCACGTAGGCGAGCGCCGCCCCGCCCAGCAGGACGAGCGCGCCGGCGAGCACGGCCAGGCGCGTTCGCCGGTTGCGCTTGGGCCGGGGGGACACGCGGCGATTGTAGGAGCCGGTCCGGGCGGTCGAAGGGTTCGGGCTAACGCGCCGGGCGGCGATAGACCGCCAGCAGCAGAGCGCTGAGCAGCAGCGTCGCGCCGAAGTAGCCCACCTCGACGCGGGTGAGCTCGTCGGTCATGATCGTGGAGGCTACCCACGCCACGAAGAGCGCGGCGCAGAGCAGCCAGGCCACCGCGGCGAGGCCGGCCCGGCCGCGCGCCAGGGCCGCCTGGTTCAGCGTCCCCGCGGTGAGGTGAAAGCCCATTCCCAGCGCCACGACGGCCAGTCCCACACGACCGTAGGAGAAGTGCCCGGCGGGCAGCAGCACCCGCATCACGAACGGCCCGACGGCGAGCAGTCCGAGCGCCACGGCTCCGGCGAACCCCGCGATCGCGAGCATGGTGATGCGAATCGCCCGACCGAACGCCGCCGCCGAATCGGTGGCCGCGAGGCCCGCGAGGTGGGGAAGCAGCGAGGTCTGGATGGCCTGGAAGAGCTGCAGGGGAGCGCGCGCGATGAGCAGCACGTTGAACACGAACCCGGCCAGCGCCCGGTCGGTGGAGGTCACGTCGACCGTGAGCACCGCCGCGTTGAGAAGAGCCTGCTCGGCGAGCATGACCCCGAACACCGCGGCGGCAAAGCCCGTGCCCCCGCGCAGCGATAGGTCGCCGGCCGCCGCCTCCGCCTCCGCGGCGGCCGGTCCCTGCTCCACCGCGGCGTCCGCGGCGGGGGTGAGCGGGCTCCCCGACGGGCCTCGACCCCGGCCCCGGCGCGAGAAGGCCAGGGGCACGACGACGAGCGAGACGAACGGCGCCGCCGCCATCCCCAGTGCCACCGCGGCCTGTCCCGTGGCCAGGCCCACCGCCACGCCGAGGGGAAAGAGGAAGCGCGAGCAGGATTCGAGCAGCACGAGGCCTCCGTAGAGCCCGAAGCGTTCGTGGCCGGCCAGCCACCCGCGGGCGAAGTAGCTCGCCGCGTAGGCGAGCACGCCGACGACGAGCACCCAGTAGAGCGCCGCGGAGCCGTCGAAGAGTCCCCGCTCGATGCGCTCGCGGAGCAAAAGCGCCACCCCCAAGAAGGCGAGTGCGAACCCGAGCTGGATCGTCGCGGGCACCCTCAGCGGGTGGCGCCCGTGGAGTCCGCGGGCTCGGCGGTCGGCGATCGTACGGGACAGGAGCTGCTCGATCGGGCGGTAGATCACCGAGACGACGACGATCAGGATCGACCACAGCAGCGCCACGCGCTTGTAGGGCACGTTCTCGAGCACGTGCCTGGCCACCGAGAAGTAGGCGAAGGTGACCACGCCGGTCGAGGCGATCCCGATCGACAGGATGCGGGCGCCCGCACCGTAGGAGCGCCCGCGCGCCGCCGTGGACCTTGCCATCGCCGGTCTAGAGTCGGACGAGCAGCATCGTCCACGGGAACGGCGAGCGCGCCTCGAGGACCTCGCCGTGGCGCGCGAGCAGCGCCACGAAGGCGCGCTTGGACCAGTGGTTCAGGTGTCCGGGCGTGTTGCCGAGCTCGCCGAGGTAGGCGCCGCGCGCCACGTTCAGCGCGCGCCAGAGCGGCTCGCGCGGCACGGAGACGAGCAGGTGGCCCGAGGACACGCGGGCCATCTCGGCCACGGTGTGCTCGGGATTGGGCACGTGCTCGAGCACCTCGATGGCCGCCGCGAGGTCGAACTCGCCGTCGGCGAACGGGAGGTTCTCGGCGCGCATGACGCGGTACTCGAGGTTCGCCCGCCGGCGCTCCTCCCACTCCGCCTGGAGCTTTGGATCCTCGAGGTCGATCCCCACGATCCGCTCGACCACCGGCCGGTCGGCCCACTGGGCGGTGAGCACGCCCTCGCCGCAGCCCACGTCGAGCACCGAGGCCGGGGCGGCCCGGCTGAAGAGCTCCTCGAGCGTGCGCTCGAAGCGGCCCATGAGGCGGCGCACCACGGGGTTGCCGGAGCCGTACTTGTCGTAGGTGTTGCCGGTGACGACCGCCTCGGCGGCCACGCCGCCGGAGCTCGCGCCGCTCATACCCGCAGCGCCTCGCGCTCCTCGGTCTTGCCCGTCGCCTCGCCGCCGTCGGCTCCGGTGGTGGCCGCCTGTCCCGTCGGGTGCGCGCCCGGCTCGTAGTGCGAGGGGGCGACGCCGAGGCTCAGCTCGATGCGCCGCACGCGCTCGAAGGTGCGCTGGGAGAGCACGCGCTGCGCGGCCAGCAGGTCGCCGATGACCCCGAGCGCGGCAAGCAGCATCGCGGCGTTGAAGAGCACCGCTCCGAGGATGAGCGACTGCACGTGGCCCTTGCCCTGACCCTGCAGGTAGGCGACGAGGAAGCGCCCGAAGACGCCCACGGCGCCGAGCCCGATGATCGCCGCGGCGCCCATGAACACCCGCAGCGGCTCCCACTGCGTGTAGATGCGGAAGATGGAGACGACGTTGCGCCGCACGTAGGCCGTGGTGGACGGGAAGAGCCGCGACTCGCGCGTCTTGGGGTTCGTGCGGATGGGGACGTGGTCGACCGCGACGAGGAGCTTGCCGGCCTGGATGATCGTCTCCAGGGTGTAGGTGAACTTGGAGACCACCTGGAGCTGGAGCGCCGCCTCGCGGTTGTAGGCGCGAAAGCCCGAGGTGGTGTCGGGCACGGTCGTGGAGGAGGCCTGGCGCACGACCCACGAGCCGAGGCGCTGGAGCGCCTTCTTGGCCGGCGAGAAGTGCTCGATCTTGCTGACCTCCCGGTCACCCACCACCATGTCGGCGCGCCGGGAGAGGATCGGCGCGACGAGCCTCGGGATGTCGGCGCCGACGTACTGGTTGTCCGCATCGGTGTTGACGATGACGTCGGCGCCGAGCTTGAGGGCGGCGTCGAGCCCGGCCTGGAACCCGGCGGCGAGTCCCTTGTTGTTCGTGAGGCGCACGACGTGATCGACCCCGTGCTCGCGCGCAACCTCGACGGTCCGGTCGGTGGACCCGTCGTCGATGACGAGCCACTCCACGGAGTCGAACCCCGGCACCTCGCGCGGCAGGTCGGCCAGAGTCTCGGGGAGGGTCTCCTCCTCGTCGAAGCAGGGGATCTGGATGATGAGCTTCATGAGCAGAGCACAGCGGCCACTGAGCAGAGGGTAGAAGACACGCCGTCGCCCCGGCGCGGAGCTGCCGCCGGAACGGCCAGGACGGGCTCCTCGGTGCCCTAGACTCGCCGGCCAGTATCCCAGACGGGTCGGCGCCCGCGCCTCCTCCGCCGACTCCCTCGAGGCCTTGAGCACCGCGACGATCACCCGGCCGCGTCCCGGCCGCGCCGGTGACCGGCTACGCGCGCTGCCGCGGCGATCCCGGGAGCGGATCGCGCTCGCCGGGCTCGCGCTCGGCGCGGTCTGGACCTTTTTCGCCGTCCCGACCTATCCGAGCTACGACGCCTCCTACGCGCTCCTGTGGGGCCGCGAGCTGCTTCACGGCGCCACGCCGTCGTTCTCCGCCTACCGCGCACCGACCGAGCATCCCCTCGCGATCGCACTGGGTGCGCTCCTCGATCCCGTGGGCGCCGCGGCCGACCGGGCGCTCGTCGCCGTCGCGCTCGCGGCCTTCGTGGCCCTCGTCGTCGGCCTCTACCGCCTCGGGCGCGACGCGTTCTCGCCCGCCGTGGGCGTGGCGGCCGCGCTGCTGCTGTGCGGCGGGCTGCACTTCGAGTCGCTGGCGCTGCGTGGCTACGCCGACGTCGCCTTCCTGGCCCTCGTGGTCTGGGCCGGCGCCCTCGAGGCGGAGCGATCACGGCGGGGCCTGCCCGTGCTCGCCCTGCTCGCGACCGCCGGGCTGATCCGTCCCGACGCGTGGCTCCTCTCGGCGCTCTACGCGGGCTGGCTCGCGCGAAGCGCCCCCGGGCGGGCGGCGTGGCTCCGGCTCGCGGCGCTCGCGCTGCTCGCCCCGGCGGCCTGGAGCGCCTTCGACGCCGCGTTGACCGGCGATCCGCTCTTCTCGCTGCACGCGACGCACGGCCTGGCCGGCGAGCTCGGCCGGCGCCGTGACCTGGGGGAGGTGGCCCGGCTCGTGCCCGTCTACCTCCTCGGTGCGCTGAGCCCGCCCGTGGTGGCGGCCGCGCTCGCCGGCCTCGGCGGGGCACTCGCCCTCGCGCCCCGGCGCGCGGTCCTGCCCGCCGTGGGTCTCCTCTCGGGGCTCGTCTCCTTTCTGCTCGTCGGGCTGTTCGGCCTCTCGGTGATCCCGCGCTACCTGGTGGTCGCCCAGGTCGCGCTCGTGCTCTTCGCCGGCCTGGCGCTCGCGGGGTTCACGCTGCTCGCGTGGGGCACCCGGGCGCGCCGGCTGTGGGCGCTCGGCGCGGCACTCGCGCTGCTCGCCGCCGCCGGGCTCGACCTCGCCCACGCAGCGCCGCGGAGCCTGCTCGCCGACGTGCGGCTGCGCAGCGCCGACCACGTCGCGCTCGCGCGCCTGCTCGACCGGCCCGCCGTTCGCGCCGGTCTGGCGTGTGGGCCCGTCTCGGTGCCCGACCACCGGCTCGTGCCCGAGGTTCGCTGGGCTCTCGACCTCGGGCGCACCGCCGTTGTGGCCCGCTCCGACCGGCGCCAGGGCTGGCTCAGCGCACCCCGCCCGCGGGCTCGGGCCCAGCGGGGGGTGGCGATCTTCGTGACGGACGCCGGCGCGCGGGCTCGGCTCCTCGGTGCCTCGGCGCAGGAACCCCGGATCGGCATCCCCCGGGTCGGCTTCATACGGGTGGCCGAGGAGGCCGCCTTCGTCGCCTACGCCGCATGTCCGCGCCCACGCGGCTGAGCGGGCGGCCCCCTATCCTCTTCGGCCCAGAGGACCCGCTTGCCCGTCGAGACCGAAACCGACCGCGCCCACCTCGCCCGCGCCGTGGAGCTCGCCGAGCGGGGGCGCGGGCGGGTGAGCCCCAACCCGCTCGTCGGCGCGGTGATCGCCCGGGGCGGAGAGGTCCTCGGGGAGGGCTTCCACACCGCGTTCGGCGCCGCCCATGCCGAGGTCGAGGCCATCCGCTCCGCCGGCGCCCGGGCGGGCGACCTGTCCGGGGCCACGCTCTACGTCTCTCTCGAGCCGTGCGCCCACCAGGGCAAGACGCCGCCGTGCACCGAGGCCATCCTCGGCGCCGGGCTCAGGCGCGTGGTCGTGGCCTCCGAGGACCCGAGCGAGAAGGCCGCGGGCCGCGGACCGGGGATCCTTCGCGACGAGGGCGTCGAGATCCTCCAGGCCGACGGGGAGCTCGCGGCGAGCGCCCGCCTGCTCAACCAGCCCTTCCGCAAGCACGCGCGCACCGGTCGCCCGTGGGTGCTCTTCAAGTGCGCCATGTCGCTCGACGGCAAGGTGGCCACCCACGCGGGCGACTCCAAGTGGATCTCGGGCGAGGAGAGCCGGCGCCACGCGCATCGCTGGCGCGCCGAGCTCGACGCCGTCGCGGTGGGGATCGGCACGGCGCTGGCCGACGACCCCCGGCTGACCGCGCGCCCGGGCGAAGGGCACGCCGCCGAGGGCCACGAGCCGGCCGCCCGCCAGCCGCGGCGGGTCGTCTTCGACTCGCTGGCTCGCCTCCCGCTCGAATCCCGGCTCGTGCGGGACGCCACCGAGGCGCCGCTCACGGTGATCGCCTCCCGGGCCGCACCGCGCACCGCCGTGGCCGCGCTGGCGGGCGCGGGGGCGCAGGTGATCGTGGCCGCCGGGGCCAACGACCCCGCGCGCGTCACCTCGGCGCTCGAGCAGCTCGGGGCGGCGGGCGTGAGCTCCATCCTCCTCGAGGGCGGCCCGCGGCTGGCGGGCGCCTTCCTCGACGCGGGGGAGATCGACGAGCTGCGCCTGTTCCTGGCGCCGCTCCTGCTCGGGGGGCGCACGGCGCGCGACCCGCTCGAGGGCGAGGGGGTGGAGGCGATCTCCGAGGCGATCCGGGTGCACGCGCTCGAGTGCGAGGCGCTCGCGGAGGACCTGCTCGTCTCCGCGCGGCTGCGGGACTGGTGAGAGGCCGCGGTGTTCACCGGGCTCATCCAGGACGTCGGGACGGTGCAGGACCTCGACGCGACGCCCGCGGGGGCGCAGGTCACGGTGGCCAGCGCCATCGCCCACGAGCTGCGCCCGGGCGACTCGATCGCGGTGAGCGGAGTGTGCCTCACCGCGACCGCAGTCGGCGAGGGCGGCTTCTCGGCCGACGTCATGCGGGAGACCCTGGACCGCTCCGCGCTGGGCGCCGCGCGACCGGGCGCCCGGGTGAACCTCGAGCTTCCGCTCCGCGCGGGCGACCGCCTCGGCGGTCACGTCGTCCAGGGGCACGTGGACGGGATCGGGCTCGTCGAGTCGGTCCGGGAGGAGGGCTTCGCGCGGATCCTCATGCTCACCGCCGACCCCGCGATACTCCGCTACGTGGCGCCCAAGGGATCGATCGCGATCGACGGCGTCTCGCTGACGGTCGCCGGGGTGGCGGAGGATCGCTTCACGGTCTCGCTCATCCCCGAGACGCTCGAGCGCACGAACCTCGGCCTGGGCCCGATCGGGCGCCCGGTCAACCTCGAGGTCGACATCTTGGCCAAGTACGTGGAAAGGCTGGTCGGGGCATGAGCGCGAGCAATGCGTTCTCTTCCGTGCAAGAGGCGATCGAGGACATCCGCCAGGGCCGGATGGTCGTGGTCTGCGACGACGAGGACCGTGAGAACGAAGGCGATCTGACCATGGCCGCCCAGTTCGCGACGCCCGAGGCGATCAACTTCATGGCCAAGGAGGGGCGAGGGCTGATCTGCCTCGCGCTGACCCCCGAGCGCTGCGACGAGCTCGGGCTGGACCTGATGGCGGCCAAGAACGAGAGCCCGTTCGAGACGGCGTTCACCGTCACGGTCGAGGCCCGCGAGGGCGTCACCACGGGCATCTCGGCCGCCGACCGGGCGCGCACGATCCAGGTGGCGGTCGACCCGCGCTCCCGCCCGCGCGACCTCGTGCAGCCCGGCCACGTGCTGCCGCTCAAGGCCAAGGCGGGGGGCGTCCTCGAGCGCATCGGGCAGACCGAGGCCGCGGTCGACCTCGCGCGTCTGGCCGGGCTCATCCCCGCGGGCGTCATCTGCGAGGTGATGAACGACGACGGGACGATGGCACGCGTGCCCGACCTCGTGCCCTACTGCCGCCGGCACGGGCTGAAGATGATCACTGTCGCCGACCTCATCGCCTACCGTCGCCGCCACGACCGGCTGATCGACCGGGTGGTGGCCACCGCCATGCCGACCGGGTTCGGCGAGTTCACGGCGATCGGCTACCGCTCGCTCGTGGACAACAAGCACCACGTGGCGATGGTCAAGGGCCACGTGGACGGCATCGAGGACGTGCTCGTCCGGGTCCACTCGGAGTGCCTGACCGGCGACGTCTTCCACTCCCTCCGCTGCGACTGCGGCGAGCAGCTCGAGTCGGCGATGGCGATGATCGAGCGCGAGGGTCGCGGCGTCCTCCTCTACCTGTCCCAGGAGGGACGAGGCATCGGCCTGCTCAACAAGCTGCGCGCCTACAAGCTCCAGGAGGGCGGCCTCGACACGGTGGACGCGAACCTCGAGCTCGGGATGCCGGCCGATCTGCGCGACTACGGGATCGGCGCCCAGATCCTCACCGACCTCGGCCTGAGCTCCATCCGCATCCTCACCAACAACCCGAAGAAGATCGTCGGGCTCGAGGGATACGGACTCTCGGTCACTGCTCAGATCCCGATCCAGTCCGTCCCCAATCCCCACAACGAGGGCTACCTCCGCGCCAAGCGGGAGCGGCTGGGGCACACGCTGCACCATCAGGGGCTGGCGCTCGACGAGGAGATGCTCCACGCCGAGAAGGAGCAGGAGCAGAGGCAGGAGCAGGAGCCCCAGGACACCGAAGCGTGAGCGCCGCCGCTGAGCGCTTCGCCCTGGCCGTCGGGCGCTTCTACCCAGAGCTGGCCGAGCGTCTCGAGACCGGCGCCCGCGCGGCCCTGGCGGCGGCCGGAGCGGAGGCGGGGAGCATCGACGTCTTCGACGTGGCGGGCGCCTTCGATCTGCCCTTCGCCGCCAAGCTGGCGGCGGAGTCGGGTCGCTACGCCGGGGTGGTGTGCCTCGGGGCGGTGATCCGCGGCGAGACCGACCACTACGACTACGTCTGCGCCGAGGCGGCCCGGGGGATCCAGCGGGTTCAGCTCGCGACCGGTGTGCCGTGCGGGTTCGGCGTGCTCACCGTCGAGACGATGGAGCAGGCGCTGGCGCGCTCGGGGGAGGGCAAGCGCGACTCGGGCGCCCACGCCGCCGAGGCCGTCCTCGCCTCGCTCGCGGTCAAGCGCCGGCTCGCCTCCGCGCGGGCGCCGGCCGGCTTCTGAGATGGGCCCTTAGCCCTTTCCGCCCTTCTTCCCGTTGCCCTTGCCCTTGCCGTTCCCGGGCTTAGCGCCCGCGCCGGGCGCGGGGGCGGCTCCGCCGGCCGCCTGGCGCGCCCGGGCCAGCTCGGGAAGCACGACGTTCAGTCCGGTGTTGATGGTCGCGCGTTCCTCGAGGACGGAGACGGCCTGGTCGGGATTGCCCGTCATCAGCAGCGCCCGACCGATGTCGTAGAGCGCATAGGCGTAGGTGAGACAGGCCGCCGAGCTCGGCTGCCGGCAGTTCGCCGTGGTCTGCCCGGTGGCTGCCTTCGCCTGCTCGAGGATCGGTATGGCGCTCTTCGGATCGCTGGCCAGCAGGTTGTGGCCCCGCAGCTGCAGCCCCGCGGCCTCGGCGGGCGAGGCGCCTGCACGGGCCGCGCGACTCGAGGTGGAGGTGGAGCGCGCGGCGCTGCCTCCCGGGGAGGCGGGCGGCGTGGGGCGCGCCGGCCGGGGCGCCGGGGTCGGGCGCGCGGCTGCGCGCGAGCGGGTGCTCGCCTTCTTCTCGCCGCCGCTCGAGGACAGCAGCACGACGAGCGGGACGAGGAGCGACGCCAGGGCGAGCGCGACGAGGGCGAAGCGCCCGCCGCGCCTCGAGCGCTCGAGCGGAGCGACCGGCCGCCGTGGCGAAGCGGCGATCGCCGCCGGCCGGCGCGGAGCGGGCGCGTCTCCCACTGCGCCGAGCAGCGGACGCGTGACCTCGGTCGGCGACTCGACCGCCGCCGGCCGGGAGCGCCCTACCGCGCGCTCGAGCGCGTCGACGAAGGCGGTGGCGCTCAGCCAGCGCTCGTCGGGGTCCTTCGCCAGGGCCCGCGCGAGCACCGGATCCACCGCGGGTGAGAGACCGCCGTCGCGCTCGGACGCGGGAGGCGCGACGGCCTCGACGTGCTGGCGCGCCTGCGCGGCGAAGTGCTCGGCGTGGAAGGGACGGGTGCCGGTGAGCAGCTCGTAGGCCACCACCGCGAGTGAGTAGATGTCGCTCGCCGCGGTGGCCGGCTCCCCGAGCGCCTGCTCGGGGGAGAGGTAGGCGGCGGTGCCGAGGAGCTGGCCGCTCGTGGTCATCGTCCCCTCCGTGGCCAGCCGCGCGATCCCGAAGTCGGCCACGAGCGCCCGCCGCCGGCCGTCGAGGAGGAGGTTCGCGGGCTTGATGTCGCGATGCACGATCCCGAGCCCGTGCGCCGCGTCGAGCGCCGCGGCGGCGTCGCGCAGCCAGGCGATGGCCTCGGGCCGGCTCACCCCCCGCTCGCCCGCGGCGCGGATGGCATCGGCGACCGAGCCGCCGCTCAGGTACTCCATCACGATGAAGGCGCGACCCTCGGCCTCGCCGACGTCGTAGATCGTGACCACGTTGGGGTGGCTCGAGACCCGGGCCGCGGCTCGCGCCTCGCGCTCGAAGCGCCTCGCGTTCTCGGGATCCCCGGCCAGGTGCGTGGCGAGCAGCTTGATCGCGACGCAGCGGCCGAGGATGCGATCCTCCGCGGACCACACGGAAGCCATTCCCCCGTTGGCGATGTGGTGGGAGAGCCCGTAGCGCTCGGGCAGGACGGGAGCGCTGCGCAGGTCGGAGGTCAGCTTGGGCATGGGATCGCTCGGGTCCCGGGACCCGCTGAGGCGACGGTTACCCATCTCGGCGCTGGGCAATCCCCCGCCGGCGGCGTTCCAACGCCGCGCCTATACTGCGCCGCCTCATGTCCAAGGTCTGCCACTCCTGCGCCAAGGGCCCGGCGTTCGGCAACAGCCGCAGCCACTCCATGGTCGCCACCCGGCGGCGCTTCGAGCCGAACCTCCAGCGAGTGCGGATCGACGACGGCGGCACTCCCCGGCGGGTCTACGTGTGCACCCGCTGCCTGAAGGCCGGCAAGGTCACCAAGGCGTGAGGGTCCCGGCCGCCGGTGGCCGAGACCGCTAGCACGGCCGCCCGCGCCGTGTCCGACCCCAGCCTCGTCCGCTTTCGCACGGTCGTCGAGGCCGCCCTCGCGCACCTCGAGAGCCGCCGTGAGGAGGTCAACGACCTGAACGTCTTCCCGGTCGCCGACGGCGACACGGGCGACAACATGGTGCTCACGCTCCGGGCGGTCCTGGCCGAGCTCGATCGCCTGGCCGAGGCCGCCCGGCATCGGACCCTGGACGAGATCGGTCGCGACGAGATCGTGCGCTCGGTGGCCCGCGCGGCGCTGCTCGGCGCCCGCGGCAACAGCGGGGTCATCCTCTCCCAGCTCATCCGAGGCGCCGCCGAGGAGCTCATCTCCCGCCCCGGCGAGCTCGTCGACCCGGTCCTCGTCGGCGCGGCCATGGCCCGGGCCGCCGCGCAGGCCTACGAGTCGGTGCGCGAGCCCGCCGAGGGCACGATCCTCACCGTGGTGCGCGAGATGGCGCGGGGAATCGTGAGCGCCGCCAATCACATGCCCGAGCCGCGGCTGGCCCCTGACACCGAGGACTCGCGGCAGAACGCGCTCCTCGCCGAGGTGCTCGAGGGCGCTGTGCGGGCGGGGGAGGACTCGGTCAAGCGCGGGCCCGAGCTGCTTCCCGTCCTGCGCGAGGCGGGCGTCGTCGACGCCGGCGGCTACGGCCTGACGATCATCTTCGCCGGCATCGTGGCGGCGCTGCGCGGCTCCGAGCCGCCCGCGCTCGAGCACCACGCCGCCGCCCGGGTGAGCCACCCCCAGCACGAGTCCTCCTCGTTTCGGTTCTGCACGAACTTCGCGGTCACCGGGCGCGACCTCGACGGGCGCGCGTCTTCCCGGCAACTCGAGGAGCTGGGGGACTCGGTGCTCGTCGTGGGCGACTCGACCACGCTCAAGGTCCATCTCCACACCGACGACCCCGACGCCGCGACCGCGGTCTTCTCCTCCGCCGGAGCCGTCTCCCACCTCGACGTGGCCGACATGCGCAAGCAGGTGCACGAGCGCGCGGTGCGGCTCGGCTCCGCCGGCAACGGAGGTGGGAAGGCGTCGCGCCCGGTTGCCCGCTGCGGCGCGCTCGCGGTGGTCTCGGGTCCGAAGATGCGCGTGCTGTTCGAGTCGCTTGGGGTCGACGGCCTGCTCGCCGGCGCCACGCTGAACCCCTCGACCTACGACCTGCTCGCCGGCATCCACTCCGTCGCCGCCGAGGAGGTGGTCGTGCTGCCCAACTCGGCCAACGTCTTCATGGCCGCCGAGCGCGCCGCCGAGCTCTCCGACAAGACGGTCAGCGTCGCGCTCACGCGCTCCCAGCAGGCCGGGCTCTCGGCGGCGGTGGCGCTCGACCCCGACCGCGCCGCCGAGCAGAACGCCGCCGCGATCGAGGAGATCCTTCACCGCGTGCGGACGGGAGGAGTCGCCCCTGCCGCCCGGGACGACCATCAGGGGCGCTTTCGCGTCGGAGAGGCGGTGGGCTTCGTCGGGGAGGAGCTCGTCGCGTGGGGAGAGCCCGGGGCCACGCTCCGCGGCGTGCTCGACCGGATGCGCGACGGGGCCGAGCTCGTGACCTGCGTGCGCGGCGCCGAGCCGCCGCTGCCCGACGAGGAGGTCCGCGCCGCGGTCGGCCACGACGTCGAGCTCGAGCTGAGCGACGGCGGCGAGCCGAGCTGGTGGTGGCTGCTCGCCGCCGAGTAGCCGCCCGGCCGCCGGGAGCCGACCGCCGGGCGAGTCATAGTGAGCGCGTCCCGTGGACGCCGTCCTTCCGATCTCCTTCGCCTCCGGGGAGCCGCTCGGCCTCGCCCAGCTCGAGGAGGCTCCCGTGCGCTGGCCGCGCCCCTCGGCGCTTCTCGCTCCGCTCGCGATCTCCCCGGCCAGGTCCGCCCGGGCCGCGACGACGCTCGGGCTCGAGACCGTCGGCGACCTGCTCGAGCATCTCCCGCGCGACCGGCGGGAGGCGCGGACGGTGGCCGACCTCTCGCCGGGTGAGTCGGCCACGGTCGTCGTCGAGGTCCGCTCCATCGCGGCGCGTCCGGTGCGCAGGCGCGGGATGAAGCCGCTCGTGGAGGCCACCGTGGCCGACGGGTCGGGCCCGATGAAGGCCACGTTCTTCAACCAGCCCTGGCTCGTGGGCCGCTACCCGCCCGGCACCCGGCTTGTGCTCCACGGCAAGTTCGCCGGCCGCAACGCCTTCCGCGTGAGCGACCACGCGCTCACCTCGGAGGCGCCCGGCGCCGCCGAGGGCGTTGCGCACTACCCCGCGACCGACGGCCTCTCCTCCACCCAGATCCTCGCGCTGATCACCGCCCAGCGCGAAGCGCTGCTCGACGTGGTCGAGTGGCTTCCCGCCGGCCTCCGGGCGAGCGAGGGCCTGCCCGACCGGAGCGCCGCCCTGCGCGCCGCTCACTTTCCGCGCGACTCCGGCGACGGGACGGGCGCGCACCGCCGGGCGGCGTTCGACGAGCTCTTCCTCCTCCAGCTCGCGCTGCTCCGCCGGCGCGAGCGGCGCCTCGCGGCCGGCGCGGCGGTGAGGCTCGACGGTCCGCGCGAGATCACCGAGCGCTGGCTCGAGCGGGGGCTCCCCTTCACGCTCACCGGGGACCAGCGAGCGGCGATCGACGAGATCGCCGCTGAGCTCGCCGGCGAGCGCTCCATGCAGCGGCTGCTCATGGGCGAGGTCGGATCGGGCAAGACCGTCGTGGCCCTCTTCGCGCTGCTCCGCGCGGTCGAGCACGGCGCCCAGGGCGCGCTCATGGCGCCGACGGAGACGCTCGCCGAGCAGCACTTCGCCACTCTGCAGCGCCTCATGGCCGAGGAGGCGGTGCCCGCCGCGCTGCTCACGGGATCCACTCCGGCGGCGCGTCGCCGTGACGTGCTCGGCAAGCTCGCGAGCGGAGAGCTCGGGCTCGTCGTCGGCACCCACGCGCTGATCGAGGACGACGTTGCGTTCGCCCGCCTCGCGGTCGCGGTGATCGACGAGCAGCACCGCTTCGGAGTCCGCCAGCGCGCGGCGCTCGACCGCAAGGCGGAGGCCGACGGGCTGCCTCACGTGCTCCACATGACCGCCACGCCCATTCCGCGCACGCTGCGCCTCACCAACTTCGGCGAGCTCGGCGTGACCGAGCTGCGTGAGCTGCCGCGCGGCCGGCGTCCGATCGCCACCCACCTCGCCGTCGGGGACGGCGAGCGGGCGCGGGCCTACGAGCGCCTGCGGGAGGAGCTCCGCGCCGGGCGCCAGGCGTTCGTGGTCTGCCCTCTGGTGGAGGAGTCGGAGGCCCTGCAAGCGCGGGCGGCGACCGCCGAGTTCGAGCGCTTGCGCCGCACGGAGCTCGTCGACTTCCGCCTCGAGCTGCTGCACGGCCAGATGTCCTCGCGCCAGAAGCAGGAGGCGATGGGGCGCTTCGCTGACGGCGCCGCCGACGTGCTCGTCGCGACCTCGGTGATCGAGGTGGGCATCGACGTCCCGAACGCCACCGTCCTCCTGGTGGAGGACGCCGAGCGCTACGGCATCTCGCAGCTCCACCAGCTCCGCGGCAGGATCGGGCGCGGCGCGCACGACTCCGTGGCGATCTTCTTCGGTCCGCGCGACTCTCGGCGGCTGCGGGCGCTCACGTGCCACCACGACGGCTTTCGCCTCGCCGAGATCGACCTCGAGCTGCGCAAGCACGGCGACCTCGCCGGCGTGCGCCAGAGCGGCGTCCAGACGCTGCGCGTCGCCGAGATGCCCGAGGACCTGCCCGTGCTCGAGTGCGCCCACCGCCGCGCGGAGGCGCTCGTCGCGGCGGATCCCGAGCTCGAGGAGCCCGAGCACGTGCTGATCGCCGAGCGCCTCGCCGCCGTCCACGGCACGGAGGCGCTCGAGCCGATCCCCGCGTGAGGATCATCGCGGGCGTCCACCGCGGGCGCGCGCTGCGGGGGCCCCGGGGCGCCGAGACGCGACCGACCTCCGACCGGGTCCGCGAGGCGCTCTTCTCGATACTCGGCGAGATGGCCGGCCTCCGGGTGCTCGATCTCTTCGCCGGATCCGGCGCGCTCGGCCTCGAGGCGCTGTCCCGCGGGGCCGCCGCGGTCGACTTCGTCGATCGCTCGCCGGCCGCGATCGAGGCCGTCCGGGCGAACCTCGCCGGCCTCGGGCTCGCCGCCCCGACCCACCGTGCCGACGCGGGCGCCTACCTCCGCAACGCACGCGAGGCCGCTCGCCAATACGATCTGGCGTTCCTCGACCCGCCCTACCGTCGGGCGGCCGGGCTCGGGACCGAGCTCTCCACGGCACTCGTGCCGGTGCTCGCGCCCGGCGCCCGGGTGGTCACCGAGAGCGACCGCCGCTCGCCGCTCGAGCTTGCGATCCCCCTGGCCGACGAGCGCCGCTACGGCGACACCCTGATCCGCATCCACCGCTCCCCATGACTCCCGACCCCCGCACCGCCATCTGCCCGGGCACCTACGACCCGGTCACGAACGGTCACCTGGACGTCATCCGGCGT
>JAABUQ010000841.1_pt1 | contig 70541 bp, 74 predicted proteins | sample 5560001 | NCBI WGS metagenome assembly JAABUQ01 (sample SAMN10711888, study PRJNA513371) | rock metagenome | isolation source: Antarctica rocks | place: Antarctica: Victoria Land, Finger Mt nord | collected 2015-12-18 | reverse complement strand
TCATTAAGTAGTGAACACCGTCAAGTAAATCTTCCATCGTATACTCGTCCTCATCATTCTCAGGGGCAAGTGTTGCCCATCGTGCGCTAGCGGTGCGTGTGGACGCGCTAGGGGGCTTGAACGCGTCCCATCGTCTATCAAGTGCCTTGATTGCGGTACGTGAACTAGCGGTAAGGCCACTGTGGGGGCTATCAGGGCTTAACCGCGCCCATATACCGTTATCCTTTGCACTCGGATAACTGGCAAACGTGGTGTGCTTGGCACTAATCACACTGGCTAGGCCGTTCGCAGGGAACGTCACGAATGACTGTTCGTGCCAATCAACCGCGTTCAACACGCGTTGCTTGCCACGTTGGGTAACACTGACAGGCGAATAGCCGTAGGAGGCATAGATCATCTTTTGCTTGGCTAACTCGAAAACTTCTTGGGCGCGTGGCAATTTCATGGCAAGTTTCGAGGTGTAGATGTAGCCCTTACTGTCCTGTGATAAATCCGTGACGCCGCCCACCATCAATTCAGGCTTATGATTGACAAGCGATGGGCATAAGTAATCATCACCACGCGCCCGACGTGTGCGATCTAGGGCTTTATACGACGTGTCGAACATGCCACGCGTAACCACATCATTGTACGCGTCTACGTATGCGAGTCCTGTATCGCTCCAATCAAACACGGTCAAGTATCCAGTGATGATACCTTTGGGTGATACGTCTATGTTCAATTGCTTTACATCGCACCCAAAAAATAAGGGTGGCTGTTTTACCTCTGGCTTGGTCTCAGGCGTCACAATCCCATACATCGCATCCATACGCCCTAGAAAATTGTTCATTCGCTCTAACGCGGCACCCATCGTTTTGTGTCTTTCGTGCATCACATTTATTATGTCAAGTATAACACACAACCATGATATAATGATTGCTGTAATCGCGTCTAGGGGCTTATTTCTAAGAAAGACGCACTGTCTCATGGTAGAAACTCATAGCCCCTTCACGGCCTTCTCAGACGATAATTGAGGGTACACAGAGAAAGAGGGTAGATATGGCACAACGAAAAGTAAACTATGGCGTCTATGATGGCAAGCAGGTACAACTAGGGGGGACACTGGATTTCAGTTCTCAGACTGTTGTGAGTATCGGTTCACATCACAATATGGGGGACGTGACGATAGAACAGGGGGTACTGAGTGCTGGCACGTTCAGCGATAGGGTGTCTGTACTGGTACGTGGCGATGTGGCACTGGTACTCTATATGACAACAGGCCAATATGCAGCGTTTGAAAGTGCGGTTATCCCTGCACTGTCTATTCTCGGCACCGTCGCGCCACGTGCGTTTGATTTGCTGTAAACGCAGTTCAGCGAAACGCAGTTCAGCGAACCAATGAAAACACCCCCGTTTGGCACGTTGGGGGGGTCGTCACATGCAGAACTAATGGGACTTAGTTATGCAGGGCGCATGAGGATTAGCCTTCTCATGCGTGTATGGTCTGTTCGAGATATGGAAAATGCCCCTACCTGATACACAAGTAAGGGCAATCGGTTATGCTGCTAGGATATACTGTAGTTCACGCAGGATATACGCACTATCTACAGGTGTAACCGTGACTACTGATAAATGTCTCGATACGATAACGGCCTGCGACAATCGCCTCTGGCAAAAGACAGCGGCACATGAGATTACTGCACTGAGTACTACCATCAGGGTTCATTTTCTGGCAACGAGGATTCAGACAACGCAACATAACAACTTCCCTATTCCTAAATTTGTTTCAAATCGGCAACCGTTCTCTCGTTTTGCACATTGCCAGTATTGAGCGTAGACTTTGGCTCCAATAGCAACACATGCACCTCTTCCTCTGCGACGGGCAGATGTTCGACGCCTCTTGGAATAATCGTGAACTCACCCTCATCGAGCCAGATGTCACGGTCACGCAACTTGATAAGCAAGCGTCCCTTCACGACAAGAAACAACTCATCTTCATTATCGTGATGGTGCCAGACGAACTCCCCTTTGAGCTTTGCCAGTTTGACATGGCTATCGTTGAGTTCCCCGACAATCTTAGGACTCCAATACTCCTGAAACATGCTGAATTTATCGGCGAGGTTTACTTTTTCCATAACAATCCTTTCAGGGTACCCATACGCCTTGAGGCTATGGGAGGAATGAAAGCTGCCCGAAGGCAGAGCGGTTTTGGTGAGTCCGCTCCAACTCCACCAGCGCGAACTGGCGTAATGGTGGCCTCGACAAGGTTAGGAAGCGGTTTGTGTGTCAGCAACACGAGCATAACCCCGATACACTTGTTTAATCACTGACCGTAGAGCAGTGGGCTGGCCTCGCACCCACTGGTACCTATGTATTCGCCTCTAACGTAGCCCGATAGGTGCTGGGCACCTCTGGCTGAGTCTGGTCAGGTAGCGGCTTGCAACAGCCTCGTGGAAAACCACGAACAGTTTACAAGCCCGTCCCCTTCAAAGGGACAGGGTTCCTGACTACATTCTCCTTTGCTGCTTATTCTCTTTTCTTGTAATCATACGTGCTCGAAGAACAAAAAAGACCGCAAATACTATCAATACGAGTCCAATAAATATTAGTGAAACTTCAATAATACTTGTTGTGCTATTAACCTGCCCTATAAAGATTCCAATAGAGAACAAAAGCAGCGCAACTCCAAAGCAAAGAAAGCCTAGAGAATACAATGTTGTACTGTAGTTGAACCAGGTAATGTGTACTCCCTGAGATTGCTTTTCTCGGAGTGTGCGTAGACTGAAAGGAAGTACATTCACTTGTACAGCTATCAATCCTATTCCACCAATCGCCACTATGATGCTTGCAACTATTTGCAGTATTCGTAAGATAGAGCCAATATCTATACTGCCGAAAATAAGTAAAAAACTGCCCAATAGAAGCATAAAAATCTCCCTAAATGAATTCTCCACGAAGTTTTGATAATAAATATGTTCAGTAGCAATGCTGCTTGTGGCAACTATGCTACAAGCATATTTTTTCGCTTGAAAACAATTATATACTAATCAGCTAACGGTAGAGAAAACCAGAAGGTTGACCCCTTGCCCACCTTGCTCTCGACACCGATCCGCCCATTGTGCAGCTCAATAATCGTTTTGCAGATATATAAACCCAAGCCTAAGCCGACGCCGGAACCGCTACGAACTTCAAGACCTTTCACGCGATAAAAACGTTCAAACACACGATCTTGCTCTTGCTCTGGTAATCCTGGTCCTTCATCGCGAACTGAAACACAGGCATCATGACCCTGAATCCGTAATGAAACCTCAACAGGCTTGTCTGAAGCAGAATATTTGAGCGCATTAGAGATATAGTTGGTGAATACCTGTTCAATGCGGTCTACATCGGCAAAAACAGAGACATTAGGCTCAGCAGGAAGACTGAGGGTAATCGTTCGATCTGCTGCGTTTGTGCTTTGTTCCTGCACTATGTCTTGCAGAACGCTTACAATGTTGACACGCTCCATATGTGGCTCAATCTTATGTGCCTGGATACGTGATACGTCGAGCAGATCGTTAATCAGGCGTGTTAGACGATTTACCTGTGTATTAGTACGCCTGAGTAAATCTTGTGCCTCATCCTGCAAGCGTGCTCGCTCTTCTCCTGTCACTGTTTCCAGGTCCATCATCTTCTTCAGGCGGCGTTCCAGTAGTTGTGTACTGCCTTTGATAGTTGTGATTGGTGTCTTCAACTCATGGCTCGCGATGCCGAGAAATTCGTTCATGCGCTGGTTTGCTTCGCTAAGCGCGATTTCATTTGCCTGGGCTTCTGAACGTTCGCGTAGCAAGCGTTCGCGTTCAATAACAAGGGTGGCTAACTTTGCTACAGCACTCGCCAATACCATGTCATCGTCAGTATAGGTATGCTTATCATCTACATAATCGAGCGAAAGCAAACCAACAACCTTTTTACCAATCGTCATCGGTGCCAGCAAAGAATTCTTTGGTCCATAGTGCTCGTATTGTTCGTCGTCCTCATGGTAACTTGCATCTAAACGTACAACTTCGCCGTTACGTATACGTGCAAGGCGTGGAGCATCCACCATATCGACAAGATATAGCTCAGGTATACGGCTCCACCAGAGATACTCCTGTTCCGGTGCAAGACCGATAACTGCTACAGGTAGAAGCCGTTCTGTTTCAGACATCATAGAGATGATGCCTACGCGCTTACAGTTCAACACGCGACTAGTGAGTTCGACCAGGCGTTGTCCCACCGTATGCATGGATGCCGTGTCTTCTGTTTCATCATTTCCCTGAATAAGCGTCTGTGCCATTTCAAGCAGGGCGTGTAGCGCATTTTGCGTGTAGGTCTCTAATTGTCTTCGTTCAGTGATGTCACGACAAATTACGACTCCACCAACGAGCTTGCTATCTTGCCTGTAGACCGGTGCACCGTTCACATTCATAAGTATCTCTCGTCCATCAATTGTATGAACGAGAACATCCATCGCCGTCAGTCCTTTGAGTGACTCGCCACGCAAAATACGACTTTGCGGCCACTGCTCATACGGGAGAGGATGGTCTTGCTCGTCTGATAGCGTGAAAAATGTTCTTTGGTCATCAGGTGGATGCGAAAAGTAGTCAGGGCGTGTATGTATGCCTAGCAGTTCACGAAAGGCCATATTTATTCGTATTATGTGACCTTCTTGATTAAAGACAAAAACTCCGTCGGTAATGCTTTCAAATATTGCTTCTAGTTCACTCGAACTTGCCGCAGCCGCAAGTTCGGAACGACGAAGTGCTGAGACATCATGGCTAATGGAGACCGCGCCACCAATCGTCTCCCATGCATTATAAAGAGGTGCCGCACTTACTGTAAAATATTGTGTATCACTTTTTGTAGGTTGCCACACCATTTCGACAGACTCGACCGCCTCCCCTTGCAATGCACGACCTATAGGCAGTTCTTCCTGACGAAAAAAGCTACCACTTGGAGTACGTAATCTCCCTGTAGTCGCTGTAAACGTGGGGGAGCGTATCCCGCGTTCCTTTTCCAATTGTCGTCCCGCGCTATTCAGGCGCACAAGCCGCCCCTGTACATCATACACAGCAACACTATCCGGCACAGTTTCGATTACTGCATCGAGAAGAGTACGTTCCTCAATAGCACTCCGCCGTGCTTGTTCAAGCTGGCTGGCTCCAACACTTATTGCTACCCCAATCAGCAGAAAGAGAACACTCTCAACAAAACTCTGTACATCACTCAAACTCAACGAATAATGTGGTTGCAGCACAAAGAAATTGAGAAGTATTATACCAACGAGTGTTGAGAGCAGACTGGGACCTGTGCCGAAGTTTAACGCTATGATGGCAATGCCAAGAACTTCCAACAGGCCAGAAAATGCGAATGTTGGAAAGATGTGCATAAAGAAGACCGTGCCAAGTGCGGCAATAACCTGTAGCACAACACCGAGAAGATAGCCAATGGCCGGATGACGCCACGCTTCAGGGAACCATTGTGGTGTAAACGTATTGCTGAGAAAAATGTGCGAAAGCCTGGACCAGAATGATATATGTAACGGTGTATCGTTATAGTAGTTGTCCATAGGAGTAGCTACGCGCTGTGCGTAAGCCCGTGCGAAACGATGTTGAGTAGGCTTCTCTCGCGCCGATTGCATGGAAGAAGATGCTGTATCTTTATCAGTTACTTTATGGGCAGTATTATCATCTTTCATCGTATTATCGTCAGATTTCGTCATACTCGTCTCCCACAAAAGTATCGACGCTAACCAACATAACAACGGTATATTTATAGAGATGCGGCGCGTCCCATATGTTTTAGCAAGCTATTTATAAGAAGTAAGAAAAGACTCTACTATAGTACACGAAATGTATGAAGAGAAAGTGACAGGGGTCAAACAGGTTGTGAGACTCGACAGAAAGCGCTATAATCTGTCATGCGGTAGCTTATGAGATGTAACCATTTATTCTCGCTACATTATCACTCATAATGTCATTGAAGGATACAAAGATACAATGTTATTCACACTGCCACTTGTGCTATTTATTGTGATGACCGAGGTCTCAATTGGTTCTTTCACCGTCCTTGTGCTGCTCGATTGGCGCAATGAGGTGAAGCGCGGCTTTCTCGTTTCATACGCTCTTATCTATCTCGGCTTGACCTATCTTACCTATCTGTTCCAACAGAACTTTTCAACGCCCGAACTGCTCGCCAGCTATCGCCAGCTTGACCAGTACTGGACTCGCTACGAGACGTTACCGCTCCTCATTTTCTTTCTCTTGATGATTCCCTATAACGTGCTGCTCTGGTTCGATAAGACTGCAGGCGTGGATGCGAAGCGTAATACTGAAAAGGCGCAACTTGAGCCGACAAAAAGCGAAGAAACAACGTCGTCAGAAAAACTGCACGTACCAGCAAGACGCTTTTCCGTTATACGTATTCTGCGTCTTCTAAGTGGCATTGGTACTGTTGCCGCTGGTATGATTACATTGTTCGTGATGGCAATGATTTATCGTCCCCTTGCAGATGTGAACTTTGGTGGTGTATTCACCATCGCCGGCTTTTTTGCTGCTGCCCTTGCTCTTGGCGGTGTGCTTACTGCTATGTGGCTTGGGCACTGGTATCTCGTTACACCAGCCCTTTCGGAGAAGCCACTACAGTTCGCGACGACGCTTGTCTTACTTGGTGTACTTGCTCAAGTTCTTTTTACGTTCACTGCTGGACCCAGTACACCGCAAACTTCTATTCAGCATCCACCAGCCACACCTGTCATAACAACACCTACCACAGGCTCCAATACGCATGTGAAACCTGCTAATGCGCCAACTTATACACCGCTTAGTACCGATGCTATAGGATGGGTACGCATCCTCGTCAGTTTTATCATACCTTTAGTGTTGGGGGGTCTCGCGTGGAAACTCATACGCGACCGCTCATTCCAATCCGCGACAGGCATGCTCTATCTCGTTGTCGTCTGTACGCTCGCAGGCGAAGCAATGGCACGTGGCTTGTTCCTCGTTGGCATTTAATCTTTGCTCAGAGTAGTCAAAATGCAGAGTGCGGGTAGTGGTCGGAGACCACTACCCGCACTCTGCATTTTGACTACTGCTCTAATGTTTTTTCGCGCTCTTTCAGTTCACGGCGTAAGATTTTACCCGAAGCCGTTTTGGGAATCGCATCGATAAACTCGACGTGATGCACTCTCTTGTACCCTGCCAACTTGCCGTTAGCAAAGGCGACGATATCGTCCTCGCGTATCACGACCAATCCTTTGATCAGTTCACCCGCTTCATCATTCGGCACCCCAATTACCGCTGAGTCTACCACCGACGGATGCTCTAACAGCAGTGCCTCGATCTCGGCTGGCGCGACGCCAAAGCCCTTATACTTAATCATCTCTTTCTTGCGATCAACGATATACGTGTAGCCTTCCTCGTCCACATGCCCGATGTCGCCAGTGTAGAGCCAGCCATCGCGGAGTGCGCGGGCCGTTTCCGCCGGTGCCTTCCAGTAACCTTGCATGACCTGGGGTCCACGTATTACCAGTTCGCCATCCTCACCGGCAGGTAGTTCGCGTGTACCCGTCTCGATATCCATAATCTTCTGCTCGGTATTATGGATGGGCATACCAATACTCTCCAGTCGCATGATTGGAAACGGTTGTGCATGTGTGAGTGGTGCTGCTTCAGTCAATCCATAGCCTTGAACAACCGTAACACCTGTCTTCTCATGAAGCTTAATCGCTGGTGCTGTTGGCAAGGGTGCTGCACCTGAGAAGATGAACCTTACCTTTTTCATTTTGTTTAGATCGACAGGTGCATTTGCGAGTGCCAGCACGATTGGTGGAACTGCAAAGTAGTGGGTGACATTGTATTGCTCACATAACTCAAGCGACTGCAACAGGTCGAAGCGTTCCATGATGACCTGTGTGCCACCACCAGCGAGAAAACCACCCGTCAACATGACACCGTAAATGTGATAAAACGGTAGGAAGTTGAGCGCGACATCTGATGCGTCTAGGTGTAGAGCCATAAGGAATTGCAGATTGTTCGAGGTCAGGTTGCGATGCGAGAGCAACGCCCCTTTGGGTAATCCTGTCGTGCCGGACGAATAGGGCAGGGCCGCTAAATCGTCGCCCGAAATTTCCACTTGATGGAGACGCTCTGGCGAGGACGCACGCATAAGCGAAGCAAATGTGACTGCTTCTGGCATGCTTTCAGGGGGCTTTTCGCCCGTTACTAAGACATGCTTGAGATGAGGAAATGTCTTCTGGCTCATTGCCGCTTGCAGCATCGGTACGAGGCTATCCTGTAGCAGTATAGCTTTTGCCTCAGCGTTTTCGATCTGATAGGCCACTTCACGCTCTTTATAGCCTGGATTCATTGGACTGACCACAATACCAAGCGAGGTTGCGGCGATAAACGTAATGGTATATTCTGGTCTGTTTGTCATGTACAGACAGAGACGGTCGCCCTTCCTCAATCCTAGATCATGCAGACCGTTGGCGGTACTGTTTATCATCGCTATGACCTCGCGGTACGTGAAAAGCATGTTGTGGTACACGATTGCGATGTGGTCAGGACTACGTTCGGCGGCGGCTCGTACAAGGAAATCGTAGGGAACATCTGGAAAATTGATGCGTGGGCGAAACAGTTCGGGGGCAAATATTTTCTCAGACATGCCTGGGCGTCCTTTCTGTCTCATTCCAACAACGAATGAGCAACTCAGAAGACCGATAAAAAGCATCATGCAGGTGGGAGCATACTTTGATCCCACAGAGCAAGCTTACAATTTAGGCTTTGTGCTATGTAGCATATCGCAATTGCTGTGTCAGGTCAAGAAAAAATGATTCATATACCCACAGGGCAATGGAAACGCTACTGCTTAACAAAATTTATGCATGAGTGCTACAATGCTGTTGTATTCGCTCCGCTTCTACGCAGGAAGAAGCGAGTACAACAGCATTGTCCATAAAAACACAATATTCGTCAATGGAAAGGGGTAGCATAGCGCATGAGTACTACAGAAACTGCGGGGCTTGATTGGTCTACCGGGCGACTCATTCCGAGGTTTCAAACCGTCACACATCTTGATATTTGTACTGCCAACGTCGCATCCCATGAGACGCTTATTACGCTGACAACGCTGGTCGGCATCATCAATCGTCCGCAACCAAAAGTCTCTCTTATTACAGGCGATGATGATGCCTTCTGGCTCAAAGAAGTATTTGGGAACGTCCCACAAAATTCTATGCCTGAGACGAACGATAGCGCGTTGGATGCCTTGTTGGATAGGTATTCCAATAACATTCAGGGTCTGGTGATCTATGACTCGCGTCTCGAAGACTCGATAAACGTTGCTACGATGCTTGCGGCACAGAAGGATGCTATCGTCGTTTCGGCTACACAGGCGGCGGCTTTACAGAGCAAATATTCCTTCTCAGTTCTTGCCGACCTTTCTACATACGGCTGGAAGACACGTTTGCAAGCGTACTCCTGGGCACTACAAAATCTGCGTGCTGGATGTTCGTCGCGTCTTGTCGCGGGTGTGGATGCCAAGAATGTCGCTTTACGCCCATTCCTTGTTGCCACACGTGCCTTTATATACAACCTCGATTCCCGTGCGTATCTCCCCGACCTACGCAGTCTTTTCACTGACGGCTTCCTCTCAGAGAGAAGGTTAATGCGTCAAATCTTTGCCTCATATGAGCCAGGGGCTGTGAATCTAGGCTGGTTTGTGGACGAGAGTAGTGGCGTTAATCTCACCTCGCGAGCGGCAATGCCTGTACTTGCTACCGATCACTTCTCAAATCTGGAAGTATGGACCGCCGTACAGCCTACCTCTACAACATCAGTAGTAGCAACCTCGGAGCATAGCGAGAAAGCGGCAGCGAACACTGTATATGTCTCGTTCACCATCAGCGATGGGGATAACCTGCAATATAGTCAACACCGTATGAAAAATATCTGGCGTGATGATGCTCGTGGCACGCTTCCTATTGGTTGGACCATCTCACCTGCGCTACTGCAAGCAGCTCCACTGCTCGCAGAATATTATAGAGTGTCCGCAACACCTAATGATGAGTTTATTGCAGGACCAAGTGGTTTGGGCTATATATTGCCCTCACATTGGCCCGTCAAACACCTGGATGCCTTTCTGCAAGCAACTGGAAAACAAATGCAAGCCATGAACCTGAAAACTCTTCAACTGCTTGATACTGACTATTGGCAGAGTTCAGGGCTACCTTTCATCTCAATCATTAGACAGGCAAGCACAGGTATGGTCTGCTCTGATGCTAGCACTCAAAATCGCTATGTACAAGCACTACGCCCGTTTGGTTTACAGGGCATTTTCAATGGTGCTGGCCTGAAAAAGGTCGCGTCGAAGTCGATTGACGGCATCCCTTTCTACCAGAATCTTGGTTTGGCTGGTAGTGTAAGTAGCACCGTTAAAATGATTAAAAATGTAGTCAATAGCCGTTCGGAACGGCCACTCTTCTTGAATGTCTATATCCTGGCATGGACAATGGGTCCGTCCGACCTGAAAGCCGTTAGCGAGCAACTTGGCAGTGGCTATGAAATTGTGTTGCCAAAGACACTGCTTGCCATGCTTGCCGGGCAAAAAGTATGAGTGTAGAGCAAAAACTGGGTGTTGGATGCTATCGTCTGGCGTCGGGTGTACGTATTAATCAGTCCGAAAAAGGTGAGATGGTCGCACGTTGCGACTATCCCCTTCGCATTGTACCACTCAACCCAACTCTCGCGCGTATCCTTTCACTTTGTGTCGAGGAGCGTACCTGCGAACAGTTAGCCATGTTGATGCATGTCCCCCTCAAACGCATAGAAGCTCTTTGTGACCAATTGCGCTGGAAATCATTGCTGGATGCGGGCCCTGTTGCTGCTCCCGTAACATGGCCTGCTGTCACTATCATCATTCCAAGCTATAATCGTGCGAACGAGCTTGAGCGTTGCCTCTGTTCCTTATTCGCACTGCAATACCCACATCATCTTATAGAAATTCTCGTGGTCGATGATGCCTCGACCGATTCTACCCAAACGATACTTTTACATCTTGTATGCGAGGCTAAGACACATGCTATACATTTGCGCTGCCTTCTCCATAAGCAACAGCAAGGGGTCGCAAAGAGTCGCAACACTGGCACGGAAGCCGCGACCCATGATCTTATCGCCTACATTGATAGTGATTGTGTTGCCACTACCACTTGGCTAACTGAACTTGTACCACTCATGCAAGACTCGCGTATCGCAGCCGTTGGTGGCATGATTCGTGGTTACGATCATCACACCATGCTTGGTCGCTACGAAGATGTCTGCTCCTCCCTCTACATGGGAACGCAACCACAACAGGTACGTCTTGAAGGACCATTGACCTATCTGCCAACCGCTAACTTGCTTGTGCGCCGCGCTGTCTGGCAATATCTCGGCGGCTTCGTACCACTCACACAAGGCGAAGATGTTGACTTCTGTCGCCGTGTTTTGCTAACAGGCGCATATATACGCTACATACCACAGGGCGTCGTCTATCACGACTACCGCACAACCGTAAAATCATTTCTCAACATTCGCGCTGCCTATGCCACCGCCGAAGCCTCTCTGTTACAACGCCATCCCACCGAACGCCGTATACTGCTACTACCACCCGAACAAGCCATCTTTGCAGGACTGATGTTAGGCAGCGTATGGTGGATGGGAAGGTATTGGAAGAACCCAACGGGCGACCACAAGGGTCGCACCTTACGATACAACGAGGTGTATCGTAGGGTGCGACCCTTGTGGTCGCCCGTTGAGAAAAATGATGTAATCACCCATTCCAAGTTTAAAAAGTTAAACAGTATTATCGCGTCCAGGAGGCTGGGGAGGGGTAACGCGTGGACAACGATTTTTTTGGTGATTGCTCTATTCACAACCCTATTCAGTACGCATAAACGCATACAAAAAATCCAGCAACAGCACATATCTATTAAGCCTGTTACTGTGTTCAAAGCCACTCTTCGTAGCAACCTCGCATACACCTATCACCTGTGTCGCCACATAACGCGCTACTACACATTACCACTATTGCTGCTTGGCGTTATCCTCTTTCCTCTCGAAATTCTTATAGCCGTAATGCTATGTATTGTTGTAGGCGTAGACTATGTGCGACTTAAACCAGAGATGAACGTTGCTGAATATGCTTTGTGCGCTATACTCAGCGATTGTGCATATGAGATTGGTGTTGTGCAGGGATGTGTGAAGCATAGGACGTGGAAACCATTGGTGCCGATTATCAAGAAACGGATATAATTTGAGGGGAGTAAATTAGCACCTCTGTCGCCACCATAACACTTTGATGAATGTGGTGAAAAACAACCAGCAGAGATAGGGAAGCATGAGCAAAGCAGAAACTCTCGAAACACTGGCAAACTCTGTGGTTGTCGTTATTCCTGAGAAAAGCCCGATGATATCCATCAATACATATACTGACTTCTTTTTGAAATGGTAGACAATGGGCATGAATGAAAAATTGTGCAGGAGGTGAGCGGCAAAGATCGCTAGCGGCTTCGTGACGGATGTCTTCTGTCGATATCGCCATACCTGCCAGGTAGCCAGGCCCATGAATATGTAATTTCCAATCCATACCGTAGGAAACACCCATTGAGGAGGCCAGAGAGGAGGTTTGGGACTGTCATCATACCAGTGTTGCTTTTTGAAGGCACCACCAAGGGCACTACTGAGAAAACCAACGAGGATACACCCAAGCACAAATGGTAAGGCAGTAAACCATTTATCTTTTTTCATCTTTTTTCTCTCTAGCGGTTTGTTGGGCGAAACGGCGCGTCGTTGTTGTCTGCACAGGGTCCACATGTTCTCCTTGTTGTATGCTACCATTATTATACTATACATCGTCCAATCGCCAACCAAATGATTAGCAGTGAGAACATTGCTAATGCCTACTTCTAACAAAGGAAAGTAATATGGCGAAGTACCGATATCTTGTTGTCGTTGAAAAAGCTAAAGGCAATTATTCGGCATATGTGCCTGATCTTCCAGGATGTGTTACTACAGGAAAAACGCCTGCGGATATACACCGTAATATGCAAGAGGCAATTGAACTTCATCTCGAAGGCATGCGTAGAAGTGGTGAACCTATTCCAGAACCAGCAGAAACTACAACCGAATTTGTTGATGTGAACGTGTAGATAGAATAGAAATAGTATTGAAAGATGTATTTTATTCGTCAACGTTACTTTTAATACTTTCTACAATACAGAGGAAACGGATGACTTTTTCCATCGTCGCACGAGATATTCAAGCAGGGGAGCTAGGAGTAGCTATCCAATCCAGGTTCGTTGCCATCGGTGCGCTTGTTCCCTGGGCACAAGCAGGCGTGGGAGCTATTGCGAAGGAATAGATTTAGAGTACAACACAAGACGAAGTTCTCATCGAATTAGGAAAAGCTCGTACACATTTCATTGAAAGAGGGGCTTATCGACACAAAGGAAGTTCCGCGTTTCTAATAGATGCATGGTCTTTTCAATGGAGGAGAAGAGATGATCAGTCGAGATAATCATACGAGACGAGTAGAGGTGATAGAAACATCTCGCCTGCTCTTGCGTCGTCCCGTACTAACTGATAAAGATATACTTAGCAGTATTTTACTTGATGAGCAGGCACAGCGATTTCTTGGCGGTGTCCTTTCACCAGATGATGCCGAGGCGCGGATTACTGCTCTGCTGCAAACGTGGGAAGACCAAAAAGGGAGTGCGTGGGCGGTCTGTGAACAGGGAAAAGATACTCCTTGTGGTACTTGTGCCCTGGATATGTTTGAGGAAGAAATTGAAATTAGCTACAGGTTTTCCCCCGTTGTATGGGGAAGGGGATATGCTACAGAGGCTGCTGCTGCCTGCCTTTGCTATGGTTTTCGGGATTTAGGGTTTACTCGCATCATAGGAGTCACGCAAGAAGCGAATCGTGGCTCACAACATGTTTTAGAAAAACTGGGAATGAAGCATGTACGTAACCTTTGGAAGTGGGAAGCCCCTCAACGTTATTATGAAATTACGAGCCTGGAATGGTTTACTCAACAAGAAAAGTAGTTGTGCTTGTTTTGGTAGTGGGAGCGATTGAGAAAAGGATATGGGCGAAGAGACCTTTTTAGTTACCAGCTTGAAGCGGTTCTACAACGCACATCTCGTTACCTGGCAGCGTTTACACAGTGATAACGGTAATCGCATTTATCGGCTTGATCTAGCAAATAACCAGAACTGGGTGCTACGTCTATTTTCAGCCGAAGATGAAAGTGCTTTGCATCTCGCTGATGTCCTCTTATTTCTTGGACAACAGGGGTATCCTGCTGAGCAATTTGTACGTGCTGTAAATAGTGATGTTCTCGTAAGATACGAAGACACACTGCTTTTAATGACACATTTTGTTGAGGGTTCTCCTGTTGATTATTCTCCTTCCACACTGCACCTACTTGGTAAAGCCTTGGGTAAGTTGCATTCTTTGAGCCTTGAAGATACTTCTGAGTTGCCAAAAGCGGAAATGGTGCCACCACCAGAACTTGCTTATGCATTATCAGAACTTGCTAAGGTCGCTGATAGCGTCCCAGAGGCACTGCAAAAGCATTACGAGATACTTATTAAAGCGATAAATAGCGTCAATCGCTGCGAGAATACTCCTATGACAATCATCCACAACGACTGTCACCCTGGTAATGCTATTCGTACTTCTCTCGAACAGGTAAGGCTGATCGATTGGCATGGTGCTGGTTTAGGGCCTGCCGTGATTGATGTTGGCTTTTTGCTTGTCTCCTGTGAAATACCTTTTCTCGGTATACCATCTTTTAGCGCCGACATAGAGCGTATACCCACGATTATTGATGGTTATTGCCACTATCACACCTTGACTCCAATCGAGTTAGACTTGCTACCTGATGCGATTCGCTTTCGTTCTCTTGTCTATGGTGCTGTTAGTTTTGCCGATGCAATTAGCAAACATAGTGCGGAGAAATATGATACCGAATGGTGGTGGTTACGCTATCAAGCCGCCGATGGAATTGCTGCTAGAGCGAGACGATGCTTTGAAAAATATGTTTAGTACAGGCAAATACTGCTTGTTGTGTTAATGACGAGTCGTATCATTAAAAATGTGATGTATCCAATCCCTCACTGGCAGCGATCCATTATATAGCAGGACGTTCTCGTTCACTGTGGGTGGGGCGAAGTATACGACAACATGAGCAAAATCGTCGTCGCGTACATCAGCACGAACCGCAGTTTGCCGATTCTCTTGCCAGCGACGACGTGCCTCAGTTAAGGAAATATCGACAAAGATAACACATGTTGATGCGTTGTACTGCTGTGCTATGTCACGTAGTCGGTCTCGTTGCTCTACGGTGAAATTTGCTGAGTCATCTACGACGCTTTCACCCTTACTGAGGAATGTGGCGATACGTTGGTATGCTTCCCTATAGGTCTCATCCCACTCCTCCGAAGACAATCCTTTTTCATTATCCCATATTCCACGTTCACTGTTGATATCATCAATAGCGACGCGTTTTACTGCCAGCGAATTTACCAGTTCCTTCGCTAGAGTAGTTTTTCCAGCGAAAGGCAACCCACACAAAATATATAAACAAGGCTTTTTCATGCAACCTCCCTCGCTGTAGGGGCCTGATTATGCTCTTTCACTTTTTACTTTGAGAACGGGCGACCACAAGGTCGCACCCTACTATACACGTCGTATAGTAGGGTGCGACCTTGTGGTCGCCCGTTGGTTTTCTCCTACGACCCTTGCAACACGCACTCAGGGTCCTTGATACTCAACTTCTGATGCACAAACCATTTTGTAGCGGGACAGCCACCGTGACACGAATCATACTGCCCACAGCCTGTGCAGGCACCACCACCCATGTTGCGGTAATAGTCGAATAGCACCGAGTCTTGCCAGATTTCTTTGAAGGGCCGCTCATGAAGATTGCCCGCCTCGAACTCTGGTGCCTGGAAGAACGCGCACGGATAGACCTCACCCTCCGGGCAGATGCAGCAGGTCGCGGTAGCTGCTCCGCAGACATCCAGGCCAGCAAGTTTGTTGCCAAAGGCGTTGAGGTGGAAGAACGAGTCAGCCGTCAACACATCGGGGTGGGTCGTCAGCCAGTCAGTGAACTCGCGGTACTGTTCTTGTGTCGGATGCAGGTCGGCCCATACATCCTGCCCGCGTCCCGAAGGTCGCAGTCGCGTTACACGCAACTTAGAACCAAAACTTGCAGCGATATCATAGAGGCGGTCTAGCTCGGAGAAGCTGTAGCGCGTCAACACGCTATTCACCGTCAAGCTATGATTCTCTGCTGCCAGTAGCTCTAAGCCACGTAGGGCACGCTTGAAAACGCCTTGCCCACGAATACGGTCGTTTGTATGCTCCGTTCCACCATCTAAACTCACCTGGAAATAGAGTGGGTTGAACTGCTTCAAGCGTTTCGCACGATCCGCCGTTATCAACGTGCCGTTGGTACTGATACACATTACAAGGTTACGTTCTGTGCAACGCTCAAGGACCTGCCATATGCCGGGGTAAATAAACGGTTCGCCACCGCCAAAGTGTATCTGGAATACCTGCATATCGGCGAATTCATCGACAAGGGCCAGTGCCTGTGGCGTCTTTAGCTCTCCTGGTCTCCGTCTGCCTGATGCTGATAAACAGTGGACACACGCGATATTACAGGCGGCAGTAATCTCCCACGTCACCGTGATTGGAGCCGACAATCCACCTTGTAAAAAACGTTGTGAGCCGCGCCCCTTTGTCTGTAGCACTCTCTGCCCAGTTTGCTGCATGGCTGTTAACGCGAGGGGATTGACGTTACCAACTTTCTTATGTGCCGAACGGTCGGGACGGTCCATGAAACGTACCAGTTCTACCATTGGAAAACTCCTCATTCCAGGAATGGGCGACTACAAGGGTCAATACGGTTCAAATAAGAGTACTCTAAAAGTAACGAAGAGAGGACGGGCGACCACAAGGGTCGCACCCTACTATACTCATACCCCCATCATATGGTAGGGTGCGACCCTTGTGGTCGCCCGTCGGAATTCAATCGCCCGTTGGTTTTTTTCATTGTCGCTGAAATATAGCCACGACCAACGAGGTCGTCGAGGGCAACATAGAGCTTTTGCTTACTTGCTTCGGAGTAGCGGCTATTTTCGATAGCGGCACTCACATCGCTGTCATGCTGCTGCTGGCTCGTAATCAGCAGTTCAACCAACTGAGGAGAATTGATAAACGAAAGCGCACCTCTATCGGCGCATCCATACTTATAGAGAATGCCGCCGAATGACTCGCGCCGAATCTTGACTTCTGCGATGAGCCGATACAGTGTAGGGGATTGGGGCATCGTGTTCTCCTTTTAAGGAAACAAAGCGACGACGTATTCCATATACGCAAGCATACCCAGTATCAAGCCGATAAGTCAAGTCAATTGCTTGCCTTGATAGAGCACTTCGTTGGTAAAGTGCTCTATCAAGGCAAGCAAGTATCAAGGTGTTATTGTGCGGGCGACGCCAACCCTTGTGCTGCATAGGACCAGGAACCGAAGCGCTCTTGCTCGTTTGGTGCCGGACTTCTAAACCAATCACCCATCGCACCCGCACTTCCGGCAGGTAACGGTTTACTATCAGTGTAAGTCACCAGCCACTTTGTGGGTTCTGTAGTGCCAGCCGCCCATGCATTTTCGTTAATCACCGCCGTACTGTTACTTATTTGAACATCTAGTCGAAGCCAGTAGGCTGTATTTGCCACATATGTAAAAGGTATCGAGGTTACGGTAGTCATAATGCCATTGAGACGTTTGCGTATCTCAAGTGTTTTAGTGGATGTGTTCATATCCGCTTGATACCAGCTTGTACCACCTGTTACAAGCAACGTAACACCAGCAACACCATGCCCTGTTGCTGTGAATGTAATTTCTGCAAGTACATCGCCTGAGCTTTGTACTGGAACCTTAACATATCCAGCAATCTTATGTCCATTTGTACCTGCATAAACAATTACCCCATTATTCGAGTTTAGAAAAGCTGTATTGCCATTGTTGAGTGATCGTTGCCATATATAATTTGTTAACCCGTCATTGTTAGTCGTTGTACCCCATCCAAGGGTAGTATTGGCACGATGAAAATTGTCCTCCGCAGTGTTTGTGCCAGCCGCATGAGTAACGTGTAACGGACGCACAACGAATACAGATAGAAGTGTAAAGAGAAGCGCAAAGATAAAGAATCCAGTAATTACCCTCTTGGACTTTCTCACCTTTAAGAGTTTCTTGAAAAAATGTTGCTCCATAACATAGCGTTCTTCCGTGAACATGTGAACTATCCTTTCGTTCCTATTCCGCTACAACTGAAAGGCTACTACATAGAAGAGTAGAACCTAATCCATGTATGTTCATTATAAAATACATTGATGAATAGATATATATTAAAATGGTTATGATATGGTTATGATTGGGTTGATATGCAGTCATAAAAGAGATTGTTCAGAATGCTGTCATAGTACAAATGAAACAATGATCGTTTTTAACGATGTCCCATTTTTTCAGGAAGCCGAGGACTTGTACTTTGCAAAATCTGATGGTATGCTTACATAACATTGTTGCGTATTTGTTTAGAGTCAGAACGAGGTACATCAATGTCAAACAGCACTCCAACGATCAACCCCACAAACACTGTCGTAGAAGAGACCTCAACTATCGAAGAGACAACCGAAGATATCGAGCTTGAGGAACTGGACGAAGAACTGATCATCGAGGATTTCACGATTGATGGTATCTGTGGCGTCTACTAGTCCCACCCGTACACGTTTTCAGGATCGAACCGTTTTTATCACTGGTGCTGCACATGGCATGGGCCGTTCGCACGCTCTCGCATTCGCACGTGAGGGTGCCCGTCTGGTTGTCTGTGATGCTTGCTGTCAGTATGAGACGATTCCCTACCCACTTGCGAAGCCCGAAGAGTTAGCGTCCCTTGCTTCCGAAATTGAGGCGTTAGGGCGTCCCGTAATTGCTGAGCAGGTTAATGTAACCAATCTTTCAGCAATGCAGGCACTTGCCGAGCGTGCGCGAACCGAGCTAGGACCAATCGACATTGTAGTCGCCAATGCGGGTGTCTACTCCTTCGCGCCGAGTTGGGAGCTAACCGAGGAACAATGGGACGAGACTGTGAACGTGTGTCTCAAAGGTGTGTGGATGACTTGCAAAGTCTGTATACCGCAGATGCTCGCTAGACGCAACGGCAAGATTGTATGTATTTCGTCCACGGCAGGGCAAAAAGGTATGGCGAATCTCGCACACTATGTCGCGGCAAAGCATGGCGTGCTTGGTCTCGTCAAAACGTTAGCGATTGAACTGGCGCAATATGATATCAACGTCAATGCTATCTGCCCTACCAGTGTTGATACTGCGATGTGTAACAATCAAGCCTTGTACGATATTTTCGCAGGTGGCCCAGGTCCGAATGCGACGCACGAGTACATGCTACAACTGATGAACCAGCTCAATCTCTTCCCTGATCGCAATCTTCTTCCCCCGCAAGCGATCAGCGATGTAGTACTCTGGTTGGCATCAGAGGAGGCGCGGCATCTTACGGGCTGTGCCTTGCCCGTCGATGCTGGCTACTGGACAAAATAACACGATAAAATAGAGGACCTATGACGACTTTCCCGTTTAGTGCTATGGTTGGACAACAGAAGATGCGGTTCGCGCTTCTCCTCAACGCTATCGATCCCTCGATAGGCGGCGTTCTCATCTGTGGACGTAGAGGAACGGGCAAGTCTACCGCTGTGCGTGCCCTCACCAACCTGTTACCTGCCATTACAGGTGTCGCCGACTGCCCCTATTTTTGTAATCCTGCATCGCCACGTTGGATGTGTACTACCTGTCAGGATCGCCTTGAGCAGCAAGAAATCCTTCCGCTCGCACAACGCCCTGTGCCACTGATAACGTTGCCACTTAATGCAAGCGAGGATCGTGTCGCGGGCAGCTTCGACCTTGCTACTGCTTTGGAAAGTGGCAAGACGCATTTTGCCCCTGGCCTACTCGCTCTTGCCAATCGTGGTATGCTCTATATCGACGAAATCAACCTGCTCAACGACAACATCGTAGACCTGCTGCTTGACGCAGCCGCGCTGGGTATCAACCGTGTCGAACGTGACACTATCTCGACGGCGCATCCAGCGCGTTTCGTTATTGTTGGTACCATGAATCTAGAAGAAGGTATGCTACGCCCTCAACTGCTGGATCGAATCGGCCTCTATGTCGATGCTGAGGATATGCGCGACCCCGCCATACGCACAACTGTTGTCGAGCGTCGCCTCGCCTATGACGACTCTCCTGATAGCTTTATTGCCAGGTGGACCGAGGCCGAGACCATGCTCCATAATCGCATTTCACGTGCACAACACCTCTTGCATGCTGTCCATGTCTCTCATTATTTTCGTCAAGTGATTGCGTTTCTTGTTGACAAGCGCGTTCATGTGGAAGGGCATCGCGGTGACATCGTTGTGTTGCGTACCGCTCGTGCAATAGCCGCGTGGGATAATCGTGCCGAGGTGGAGCTAGCAGATATCGAGCAAGCTGCCGAACTCGCTTTACCACACAGAATGCGTAACTATACATCCATCAAGCAACAACTTGTGCGTACTCTTGAGCAAGTTCCCGCCTCAGAGCAAGACAATGATACACCGGAAGAGATTGCCACCGTCGATGACGATGTAGAGATTGAAGAGCGCACCGACGAGCAAGAAGGTCCCTCCGGTCTGACGCGTCATATCAAAGGGGACTCCGACGTGGCACAGATTCAACGTCTTATCAACGTTGTGCGTGATCGTGTAACGCGTCAGGACGCTGGTCGCCGCTTTCTCTCGCTGACAACACGTCATAGTGGACGCTTTACGCGTAGCCGTCAAGCTAATCCTGTCACTGATGTTGCCTTTGGTGCCACCATTCGTGCCGCCGCTCCCTATCAACAGGTGCGCGGACGCGGCAACGGTGACAAACTCGAATTGCGTGTCTCAGACCTACGCCAAAAAGTGCGAGAACGTAAGACACGCACTCTTGTCATTCTCGTGATCGACGGTAGTGACTCCGTGATGGCGCGTCAACTGATGCCAAAAACCAAACGTATCTTACTCGCTTTACTACAAAACGCCTATGAAAAACGAGATCGCGTCTCCATGCTTGTCTTCCGTTTCGCACAGGGACGTGTTGTCTTACCTCCCACACGAAACTTCACCAATGCACGGCGTTGTGTCGAAGAACTGTATATTGGCGGTTGCACTCCTCTAGCAACAGGCTTGCTAGAGGGGTTACGCCTTGCCGATACTGAGCGGTATCGCAATCCAACCGTCAAACCAATCCTGGTCATCCTGACCGATGGTATCGCGAACATTGATCTCTCTGGCAACATGCGAAGTATCACACCACAACGTGACGCACTGCATATCGCTGGGGAGATTGCAGCAAGGCATATACCTACCGTCATGATTGATACAAACCCTTTGCCCACCGTGACGAACGAGAAAGGTGAGAGGGTGCCCAGTCCTTGCCCTGAATTGGCGCGTGTGCTGGCTGCCGACTACTACCAGTATCGTCCTGCTCACGACCCACAACTACTACGAAAGGGGTATGCATAGCAGGTATTCTTTGTTCTTTGAAACGCTAACCTATTTAGTCATGAGGGCCAGCAGCTCTCAAAGAAAGGGTCGTTTTCGATGAAGACACGAACCGCAGTAATTTACGAACCAGGTCAACCTATTCAAATCGAAGAGATCGAACTTGACGCACCAAAAGCACACGAAGTACAGGTAAAGATGGTTGCCGCTGGCATTTGCCACTCCGACTATCACATCATCGCAGGTGAGCTTCCCGGCTATTTGCCAATGGCCCTTGGTCATGAGGGTGCTGGCATCGTCGAAGCGGTCGGCCCCGAAGTGACCAACTGCAAAGTCGGCGATCACGTCGTTCTCACCTTCATTCCTTCCTGTGGCACGTGCTACTATTGCACAACTGGTCATGCCAATCTGTGCAACATGGGTGCGGCTATTTTGATGGGGCCGCAACTTGATGGCACGTTTCGCATGCATGGTGCAAAGGGTGATATCGGTCAGATGTGCGTGGTCGGGACGTTCAGTGAGCATACGGTTGTTCCTGATGCCTCGGTTGTCAAGGTCGAGGATTACTATCCACTCAATAAAGCCGTGCTTGTTGGCTGTGGCGTCCCAACAGGTGTTGGTGCAGTCATCCATCGCGCAAAAGTTGAGCCGGGCAGCACCGTCATGGTTATTGGCTGTGGTGGCATCGGCATGAGTGCCGTTCAAGGTGCCGCACTTACTGGTGCGCGTATGATTATCGCCGTCGATACCGTCGATTATAAACTCGAACGAGCTAAAGAGTTCGGCGCGACGCATACCATCAATCCCAAAAATCAGGACCTTGTACAGACCGTCAGAGACCTGACCTATGGCGAAGGCGTGCGCTACTCCTTTGAAGCTATCGCCACTCCTGCTACCATCGGACAAGCCTATGCCTGTACCGCTAAGAACGGGACCGTCGTTGTGATCGGTCTGTCTCCTGCCACCGCAGAGTCTATACCGATACCACCACTCGACCTCGTACTCTATCAGAAAACATTGATGGGAACTCTCTATGGCGACTCTCAACCCCGTAAAGATATCCCTGAACTGCTTGCACTGTACCATGTAGGCAAAATCAAACTGGACGAGATGATTACGAAAGTGTACACGCTCGACGAGGTAAACGAAGCCTACGCCGACCTAATCGCGGGCAAAAACATCCGCGGTGTCATCGAGTTCGCGCAATAACTCTTAATGTACGAGCCTGATGTATTCCGCCGTATGGAGCGATGCGTCGCTCCATACGGCGGAATACATCAGGCTCGTACAGAAGATATTTCTCTTTGTAGTAGATAAGCGGAAACGGACAGGCGACATGTATACATATCCATTCAGTGCGATTGTGGGACAGGAGCAGATGAAGCTGGCACTGATCCTCAATGCCATACAGCCCTCTATTGGTGGCGTGCTTATTCGCGGCGAAAAAGGCACCGCCAAATCTACTGCTGTGCGTGCTCTTGCTGCTGTGTTGCCCGAACTCTCCGTTGTCAGCGATTGCCCCTTTTCCTGTCTCCCTGACCAACCAGCGTTGATGTGTGCCTCGTGTCGAAGCCGACTAGAGCAAGGCGAGGCTTTGCCCAGTGCCCAACGTCGCATGCGTGTCGTCGATCTGCCAATCAATGCCTCGGAAGACCGCGTTGTTGGCACCCTCGACCTTGAACATGCTTTACGGGAGGGTCAACGTCGCTTCGAGCCAGGCGTGCTAGCCGAGGCGAATCGTGGCATCCTCTACGTCGATGAGGTCAATTTGCTCGACGACTATGTAGTTGATGTATTGCTCGACTCTGCCGCGATGGGTACAAACATTGTGGAGCGTGAAGGTATCTCGTTCTCGCATCCCGCACGTTTTCTGCTCGTTGGTACGATGAACCCTGAAGAGGGAGAGTTGCGTCCGCAACTTACCGACCGCTTTGGCCTCTGTGTGGATATTGCCTCTATCCATGACGTTCGCAAACGCGTCTCTATTGTCGAATTGCGCGAACGCTTCGAGTACGCATCAGAAGCGTTCTTAGAAGAATACGCCGCCCCTGAACAAATTTTACGCAATCGTATCGTACAAGCATCGCTTGCACAACCGCATGTTGCCGTTCCACCTGACGTTGCCGAACTTATTGCTATTATTAATATTGAATTGGATATTGACGGGCATCGTGGCGATATCGTAATGCGTCGCGCCGCTCAAACCTATGCAGCTTACATGGATGCCGAGGTTGTGACGCCCAATCACGTCTACGCTATTGCTCCTATGGCCCTCAGCCATCGTTTGAAGCAGTTACCGTTGCAGCAGGCTACACACACTATTGATGAAGCGTTGAAGGTAGTCAAGAAGAAACTCACAGCGTAAGAGATGGGAACATGCTACTGAGAATAATGGTCCTCCACCATTTTTTCATCCTTATTGACATTCATTCTTGACGGGCCTTTCTCATTTATATCGTACAAAGGATTGAACCAACGGAAGAAGCCGAAGCGGCTTGCCCCCAACAGTTCCCATGCTCGTATTATACCAACACCGTACACGCTTATCACTAATGTACTAAGCGAAACAACATAGGAGATATTATTGGTTTGTATGATGAGTTGAGTCGGATGGAACCATAAATCTATATTTCCCTTTTATAAAAAATGGCTCTTCAGTAGTATATACTATCACTTTTCTTATTTGACACAGACCCTCGCAACTTCTTACAATGGAAGCATAGACGCGTGTGTTCACGTATCTTCTTAAATGAGATCGTAACTAACGAAAATAGAAAGCATCATTCACTCATGACCACCATCGAACAAGACCCCAGGCTCAACCCCTATCCCTGGTATCAGACCATGCGAGCTAATAGCCCCATTGCTTACAACGAGAACTACAACTCGTGGGGCGTTTTCAGCTATGACTCTGTACAACGTGTGCTGACCGATTATAGCAACTTTTCATCACAAATTATGGGTGACGAGTCAAGTTTGCCACTAGGAATGAGTTTGATTAATACGGATCCTCCACGTCATCGCAAGTTGCGTTCCATCGTCACACAGGCATTTACGCCTCGTACTATTACCCAACTAGCACCACGCATCACCGAAATCGTCAATGAACTGCTGGACAAGGTGGTAGCACAAGGGCAAATGGACGTAATAACAGACCTTGCTTATCCTCTGCCCGTTATTGTGATTGCCGAGTTGTTGGGCGTACCTGTGCAGGATCGCGAACAGTTCAAACGCTGGTCCGATGTCATTGTTGGCTCCGAAAGCCCCGCTGGTGGCGAACCGCAAAAAGAGATGACCGATTATTTTTCGGTCTTGATTGCGGAGCGTAGGCGCGAACCCAAAAATGACCTTATCAGTTCGCTGCTGACAGCACAGGTCGATGGCGAGTATCTGAACGAGAAAGAGCTAATGGGCTTCTTCATTCTCTTGCTCGTCGCGGGCAATGTCACCACTACAAATTTGATTGGCAACTCGTTTCTGTGCTTTGACGAATTCCCAGAAGCGTTAGAACAACTCTATGCTGACCCGACACTAGTACCAGCAGCTATCGAGGAAGTGTTGCGCTATCGCTCGCCTGTCAGCCATATGTACCGTGTGGTACGCGAAGACACGCAACTTGACGACAAGCATATTGCCGCTGGAGGCTTCATGGTGGCGTGGATTGCCTCCGCGAATCGTGACGAGACACAGTTTCCACACGCGGACCGTTTCGACATCACCCGTAACCCGAACCGTCACCTCGCGTTCGGGCATGGCATCCACTTCTGCCTAGGCGCACCACTGGCGCGTCTCGAAGCAAAGATTGCACTTGAGATTATGCTGGCACGTCTACCAGAGATGCGGCGCACACCCAACACATCGCTAGCAGCTCTGTCGAGCATGATTTTGTTCGGCGTCAAAAACCTGCCTATTACCTTCAAGTCTTCCTAAAGGAGTTTTATTCATGCCGGATGCGACACCACAGTTCAAGCAGCAACTCAAAGATGCCTTTAACGCTATTCAAGACGGACAGGTATTCACGTTTCGCCGTACCTTTACCGCCGGTGACGTTGCCCTCTTCTGTGGTGTCACTGGTGATTACAATCCCTATCACATCGACCAGACCTTCCTCGAAGAAAGCTGGTTCAAGCGTCCGATTATTCCTGGCTTGCTCACTGCCAGCATGATAACGCACATTGGCGGCATGATTGGCTTCCTCGCCTCTGAAATGGACTTCAAGTTTATCACGCCCGTCTACGTCGGTGATACCATCACCTGTACCGTGACCTTTGACGAGCGCGACGAGGTGAAACGCAAGCTACGAGCGCGTGCGACCTATCTCAACCAGCAAGGTGAAGAGGTTTTACAATGTCGATTTGCTGGCTTCCCTGCTGATGTGCGCCTTGCCCACTGAAAAACATGAAGGAGTCCATAGCACAGTGAGTACACCGGATTGGCTCCACTTTTTCGAGCGTCCCTATCCAAGTGCCAATATGGTGCTTATTCGCAGTTCTCGCCCCATTTTGATTGATAGCGGCTTCGGCAGCGATATCACGCTCACGGAAACGCTACTGCGCGAAGCGGGTGTGCCATCACAAGCGTTGACGCTCATCGCGAATACGCACTAGCACGGCGATCATGTTGGCGGCAACCATGTGCTACAGCAACGCTATCATCTACCCGTCGCGGCGCATCGCTGGGATATGGCGATGATCAATCAGCGTGACCGCGAGGCATGTGGTGCCGAATGGCTCAACCAGCCCATCGAATCGTATCACGTCGATATCGTGCTTTCCGATGGTGACGAGATCAATGTGAACCAACCGACTTCATCTCACCACTCATCACCGAAACCCTCCGCGCCCACGTTGCAGCGTGGCAAGACGGAAAATTGCTACCACTCACACCTTATACGCACCCTATAAATGGATGGTTTGATGGACCTGTGAGACCGATGGATTGGCCTAAATACATATCTGAGGGGCAAAAATCTATCAATGCCTGAAATGTTTATGGTGTTGAACCATCCGTAGGGGCTTTTATTCATAACGCCCTGTGAGCAACGCACAATATGGGCAGGGATTGAGGGTCGTGTACAATGATGAAAAACGTGGTTGGTAGGGACATGGGCGTTATAAATAAAGGCCCCTACAATCCGTTAATACCCGAAGTATTTGTTTTGTTTGACCGTCTGTAGGGCCTGTTTTATCAAACCTATGCATTCCGACGCGAATATTCGGCTGGTGCGAAAAAGACAAGTACAGTCAAATCTTCGGTGATCGTGTGGAATCGATGATCTATGTTCGCTGCAACAAAAACAATTGAGCCAGCTTGAACAGACGTATGCTCTTTCCCCACCTGTATCTGTGCCTGTCCTTGTACAACGTAGTACACCTCATCCTCTGTATGAGGTTCCTGTGGGTCTGATGCTCCTGCGGCTAGCTGATACAGCCCAACGCTCATCGTTGAGATACGTAAAAATTCATGGTAGAGTTTTCCCGAATGCTCTCTTGCCGCAATCAGGTTGGGAAGCGTAAATATGTCCATTGCAAACCTCCTCAGAATTAGTATTGAATACACTATATTGAGATGAGAGCGTTGATGCAAGTGCCAATTGTGGGTAAAATAGATGAGCCAATGAGAATAACGCTACTCATCACTTTTTGATTGCTCTTTTAGATGTCTAACAGGAGAGAACAGCACCCACAGAAACGCCAACAAAGTGCCACCGCCAGCGATAAAGACCGTTGTGCGAAGTCCATACGTATCGCCGAGAAAGCCGCCGAGGATAGCACCGAACGGCACGACGCCTACGGAGATAATACGTAGCGTCGCGCTGACACGACCCTGCAATCTATCGGGGACGATGGCCTGTCGTAAACTGAGCGCATTTATGCCGTAAAGTACAGCTCCCGCTTGCACAGATGCTTCACCAATAATAACGAGCAACACAGCAAACAGAAAAGGACCGCTTGCACTGGCAATGATACATTCTGCGATACTAGCGAGTAGCACACCACCTAAGAGAGCAGGTCCCAAGCCAACAGCACGCGTAACTCTTGCCGCAAGTAATGCCCCTATCAAGCCGCCAATGCTGCTTATAGCAATAATGATTCCGACGAGGAGCGGTGTTACACCTAACGTTTTTGTGAGATACAGCGCGTAGACCGTGAGCAGGAGGCTATCGAAGAAGTTGAAGAGACCAGAGCCAACCGCGAGTGTACGTATAATGGGATAGTGAAGGACCGCACGTAGCCCCTCACCTATTTCGGTCCAGATGTGCCGCTTCTCCTCGATAATAGGCGGAGACTCTTCTACGTGAATACCTACTAGCGAGAGGGCAGAAACAACGAACGAGAGAGCGTCCGCGAGAATGGCGATTGGCCCTGTAAGCAACTGCACGAGTACGCCAGCCAGTCCTGGTCCTGTTATTCCAGCCATTGCTACACTTGCTTCTAGCTTGCTATTGCCCTCGACAAGTTGGTCACGTGCAACAAGTGAGGGTAAAAAAGATTGATAAGCGACATCAAATAGGACGGCAAGCAAACCTGTAAAGAAGGTAACAATGTAGAGTTGCATCATCGAGAGGTGCCCAAGTAGCGCGGTTACAGGGATAGTGCCGAGCAGTAAAGCACGACCAATATCCGTGACTATCAAGAGCGGACGCCGCTTGACACGATCTACCCACGCGCCTGCGAATAAGCCTATCAGCAAATAGGACACGTTTCTTACCGCGACGAGCAGCCCCGTTTGACCAGCAGTTGCCTTCAGCAGAACAATCGCCGTTAGTGGTAAAGCCCATGTCGTCACCTGTGAGCCGAGTTGCGAGATCGATTGCCCACTCCAGAGCAGCAAGAAGCCCTGATGATGCCAGAGACTGCTTTGTGGCTGTCCTATTTGGGCCATACTCCGCCTCTTATTGTGTATCTTCTTGTTTTATTGTCGGCAAGTTAGAGTGGTAAATCGTGGCTAGAAAGCTATACATTTGCTCCCCAGGCTCATTGAGCACTTCAAATTCTTGAGCAAGTTGGTTAACGCGATCTGCGAACTCCTGTACACGGACTGAGGGGATACGTGCATTACTGGTTGTATAGCTCAAGAAATTGGTATCTTGAATTGATGTAGTGACTTCTTTGAGTATCTGCTGAAGAAACTGTATCCCTGGTTCTCTATCTGTATCTGGCGTACTCGAAACGCTAATGTACGTTCGTGCTACACGACCGTAGTAGCGTTCGGTTATTGCTCGTACTTGACGAGTACGTACAACCTTCGTTAGCCCTACCTTTGTAAGTATGTTCAAATGATGCGCGACTGTGCTGTTTGGAGATCTCAATGCCTCTGCAAGTTGATGCGTTGTCACCGCCCGTTCCGCAAGCAAATTTAGAATCTTTTGACGAAACGAATCTCCTAATGCTTTGAATTGTTCAGGCGAAGTAAGTTCGAGTACTTCAGCAAGTTCATAATCGGGTTGCATTGTTACACTCCACCGAATTTTCATAAGTGTCACATCCATCTTACCATATCATCCATGTTCCTTGAATAAACCAAATTTATGGTATAATCCAATTAAAAGGTATTGATTTAAGTAAGCATGGTGGACTTTTGTGAAACCTATTTCTTTCGCTAAAACATTCCGTTTCTTGTTTAGTCGTAACTTTATATTACTCTGGTTTGGGCAAGCAGTCTCAACTCTGGGAGATTTTGTCTTTGATACGACCTTAGTGCTTTGGGTTGCTGCCATTCTTACACATGGACAGGTTTGGTCGCCTCTGGCAGTCAGCGGTGTGCTTTTTGCTGCTGCCATTCCTTCGCTGCTTTTTGGACCAATTATAGGTGTCTTTGTTGATCGTTGGGATAAACGTGGGGTACTTTTATGGATGGATGCGCTACGAACCGTTCTTATTGTCATTCTTGTACTCATTGTCAGTCCCGCTTTTTTTCTACATAGCAAGCTTTCTTTGATAGGGGAACTTGCAGCAACATACGTTGTTGTCTTTCTTACAAGCCTCTGCACTCAAATTTTTGCTCCTGCCCGTTTCGCACTTAGTGTTGATATCGTCGAAGAGTACTACCGAGCGCGTTCTAGTGCCGTTACTCAAGCAACAGCTAATATTGCTCTTATACTCGGTCCTCCTCTGGCCGCACCATTACTCTTTGCTGTCGGAGTGCAATGGGCATTGCTTATCAATGCCCTCTCTTATGCTGTTTCTTTTGTTACTTTGCTCTTTGTTCGTCTTCCGGTACAGAATGTTGAAGCCAAAACAGGAAATACTCAAAACAATCTCACGGGCGAGTTCAAAGCTGGTCTACTCTTCCTCGTAAAACAATCGGTACTACGAACAGTTATGCTTACGATGTTTATTCTTATTTTTGGCGGCGGCGTAGGAAGTACACTAAGTTTTTTCTTCGCCACGCAAAATTTGCACGCAAGTTCGTATCAATATGGCATACTCAGCAGTGCTACTGGCGCAGGGTTACTCGTTGGTGCACTCTTTGCGTTTTGGGGAGTACAAAAGACTGGTATTGCAAGGGCGTTTTGGTTAGGGATAGTAGTTATCAGTGTGATGGAAATTGTATATGCTCGCTTGACAAATTTTTCCGTTGCCCTTGTCTTTTTGTTTCTACAGGGCATTCCAAATGCCGCCATCAACATAGCGGTCGGACCGCTCATAATGCGTGCAACACCACACGAATTTCTAGGGCGCGTTTTTGCTTTGTTCATGCCAATAACGAACTTGGCAACCCTACTTTCTACATTGCTCACAGGATATCTTGCCAGTACGCTGCTACGCACGCTACACACTACAATCTTAGGTATGACATTCGGAACTGTTGATACCATGATTATGTGTGCTGCTCTACTTACGCTAATGGGAGGCCTCTACGCAATGTATGAATTGGGCGGTGAGAGATGAGCATTGCCTCTGCGCGGCTTTCAGGATGCATTCCGTCTGCAAACCTTCCCTTACCGCACCACAGGTGGGCGAATATCACCAGGTTGTCCAGGATAACGTGCCAGACCTGACGCGGGACCAAGCTGTTCCACTGGCACCGCGAGCCGTTTCGCCTTGTCCTCTAACGCTGTAACGGCAAGCGTGGCGATACCATCCAGGTCGAGAATAGCACTATTGACCACTAGATCGTACAAATGCGAATCTTCCGGGTGCAGGTTCTGCGTCGATTGGAGATAGCGCACACGGTCGCGATCCTTCAACTGAACGCGCTTCTCCGCATCCTCCTGGTTCAACCCTTCGCGTTGCATCACATAAGCGATACGAGCTGCCAGTGGTGCTATCACGCGCATATGCAAGACATCGCGCCGTTCCGCCAGCAATACCTGTGAGCCGCGCCCAACGATCACCACATGACCATTCTCAACGGATGCTTTCACAACATCCGATAGTGCTTGCTGATATTCGTTCTGTTCTCTTTCGGGTGAGACAGGGCTGATGGGAACACCCACAGTCAAGTTAGGATCAACATTTTGCATGCTACGTAAGAGGCGCGACACAAACCCTTCTGTACGCTCGTCGCGAGCCGCAGCTTCGGCCTCGCTCACCCCCAATGTTCGTGCTACGCGAACCACAATTTCATGGTCAACCAGTCGCCACCCAAGCTGCTGCGCTATACGCCTTGCCACCTCACCACCACCGCTGCCGTACTCGCGTGAAATGGTGACCGCCCGCATCTGTTCTATTGCACTTGAACGCTGAACCATCGTACAAACCTCCTGCTTGCACTGCGTCGTACCAGGAATCTGAAGCGACGTGCCTATTCTCTGGTAAACATCATGTTGTACCAGAACACATTTTCATGGCGATATTGCTCGTCTCAATTAAGTATAAACCGCCATTTTTTGTGTGTCAATGTGCTTCTATTGTACTATTGCACACTTTACGCTCAAGCTGGTGCTTGCCACACCTCGAACACATTGCCCACATCGCCATCACTGACCGACGCGAGATACCTGCCATTGGGCGACCATTGCACGTCTAATACTTGATTGGAATGGCTATGGTAGGTCGCTATACCCTTGCCCGTTCTTACATCCCACACCTGTATAACCTTATTTTGCGATCTTGTAAACTTATCTCTACTCATCGTTGCAATATATCGTTCATCGGGCGACCACATCGCCTCTCCATATTGTACCAGCGTATTGAGCGCTACTCCATTATGATAGGTACTTATCTGTCGCCCTGTCGCAACATCCCATACCACCATATTTTTCTTGTCTATACTTTCCGTCGCAAGATACTTTCCAGACGGAGAAAAATCGTAAAATCCGTCAGAAGCAATCGGCGCGTATAATCCAGTGTGATAGGTGTTACTATCCAGTGTCCGTATCTCCTTGGATTTGGATGTAGTATCAGATGAGATAACAACGAGGTGGGCATTATCATGCAACCAGTATACCTCGTCTATGTTAGATGATGGCGATGAAAGAGTAAGCGTATTAGTGGTTATTACCTGTCCTGTTGCCGCATTCCATATCTTAAAGGTATCTTTATCGGTAGATGCAACCATCTGTGTGCCGTCTGACGATAAATTTATGTTTGTAGGAACGGTAATCTGTTTCTGTCCAATAATTTGGCCCGCAGTATCATAACTGTATAACACCTGTTTTATGAGTGGTGCATGAAGAAGTACGAGGCGTTTTCCTGTTGTCACATCCCACGTCTGCACTACCCCCGTTGTAGACTGCGAAAGCAGGAGTTCTTGCTGATGAGTAGACCATTGCATGCCTTGTATCTGCGATGAGTCACCATGATATGTTGCAATCTTCTTTGCCGTCATGATGTCCCAAATTTCGATGGTGCCATCACTCTTACCAAGTGCGAATCTTGTGTTGTCAGGCGAGACAGCAGTTGGCGGTGGATGAGGTAGATTGGAAAAATCATTACTATTCGTTGGTGTACGTAGAATAGTTTTGTCCTGATACGCAATGGCGAGTAGTTTATGTCCAGCAACCACATCCCAAACTTCTATCGCAATCTGCCCCGTTCCATCGTCGGCACTACTATTGATAAGGTAATGACCATCTGGTGTCCAGTCAAATTGCGGAATCGTACCTAACCCATTACCAGAAGGATTTTGATTTGTAATAAGGCCAAACACATCTCGTTGTGTCTTCGCCTGTGTTTTGATATTGACCACAGTAGCGTTTTCAAGTTGATATGGGTCACTCTCGATAAGATACTGATTATCTGGCGACCACCGTATACGTGGGTTTTGCATCTCATTCGTTGTTGTCAACAAAGGAACATTCAGGCTTTTCTTCTGTGCCGTAGTTGTGAAGGGAAGCTTTTGTGTCACGGCAAGCCATGAAAAAACAACACCTATCACAACAAGAATCGCTAGCACGCCACCAGTAACGCCCAACGCTCTATGCTTGCTACCCCTTTGTTCTGTCGCTAGTGTGTTCTCTGCTGGTTGCCTGTCGCTCTGGAAACCCATGAGCCTGCCCTCATTTCCTGTCGTAAGAGACATATGTAACAAAAAATTATCTACTATCGTCAATGTGGAGAAAACAGTTGCACGTATATTTCGTATAGTCGAGTAGTATGCATTCATCTTGAGATCGTGTTGCTGAACGAACGTTGCCGTATCACGCACAAACTCGTTGTCATCACTGATGAGCGCATATGTTGACGCCGATTCTCCCAAGTCTTCCAACGTCAATATCGCTGCCTCTCGCACAAGCCAGGATGGATCATTAAGACACACAAGTACGCTTTCAAGCGGTACTCGCTTACCCCAGGATGCTAATTCTCGTATTGCCACTGCCCGTACTGATTCGTCTTCATCATCCAACGCTTCCAAAAGGGCTGCTAGCGGTGCTTGCTGTAGAGAATGTATGCGTAGGCTGAGAGGCGTTGGCTCACTGGCTGGCTGTGTTACGTCGAGTCCTAAACGACCCATTAACGTTGGTAAGAGCGAACGTGGAGCGCGTTCTTGCTGCCCGTCTTTCATTATCACCTTACCTCCTTTATGTCTGCTTGTAGCAATTGGCGTAACAATTTTGTGCCACGATGAACATTTGATTTCACTGTACCAAGCGGTTGCTTGAGCCGTTCGGCAATTTCGCCATAGCGCAAGTTTTCAAAATAGTACAACTTCACTGTTTCCTGATAGGTTTGCGGCAAGGTCTCGATTGAGGCGAGTAGCTCACGTCGATCTTCTCCGAGGCAAGCTACGATATCAGGTTCAAGTGAGCGATCTTCAATTGCAAGTAGGGGACTATTTTCTGAGAGGTCAAGCGGAACAGAAGGAAAGCGTGTATTTCTTGCACGACTGTCGCGCAGGTAGTTGTAGTAGACATTGCGCGTAATCTCATAGAGCCATGCTTCAAGCTTTAATACTCGAATACGTTCGCTGGGATAACTTTTCAGCGCGTAATACGCCCGTTCCAATGCATCCAGCACAGTCTCTTCGGCCACCTGTGGATTATGGATACGTGATAGCGCAAAGGCATATAAGCGATCCTGATACATGCATACCAATCGCTCGAACGTGCCATTAAGGTCTAGTGCCAGCATCGTCAGCAGTTCTGATGCTAACTCGTTGCCACGATCCATAGCTTCCCTTTGTGCCTCTTTCTTGTCCCACCATAGGACTATAACACGGCTCAGGAGGGAAGAGTTGCACTAGCAAAAACTCTGCCCATCTCGTACAATAACGTATACAGAAACATCGTCCTCTTACTGCCATGAACGCTAGCTAAGAGTAGCAATGCCCGTTCGTTTCACTGCCGAACAACGCATATTCGCATAGGATGAAGTCGCGAAAGGATGTCGTTTCATGCTCACATTTTCTCCAACGGAAGAGCAAGAGGAGATACGCCAATTAGCTCACAGTGTCGCCGCCGAGCAGTTTCGCCAACAGGGACGCCGCTCCGAGAAAGACGGAGATATTTCACCGACGCTGGCCCAGACTCTTGCTCAAACTGGACTGGCCACACCTTTTCCAGAAGAGTATGGTGGTCAAGGTCTCATCGAAGCTGTACCCTATACCCTGATCGCTGAAGAACTTGGCTTCGGTGATGGCTCACTTGCCATGAATGTACTCGGTTCTCTTATCGCACCTGTAATCGTCGCTTTAGCCGGACAGGAAAGCCAACAACAGGCATATCTGCCAGCTTTCGCCGACGAAAAAACTGGCTATACTCATCGTGGTAGCCTTGCCTTTGCCGAACGCACAGGTGGTTACGCTTTAGACGATATTACTGCAACCGCTCGCAAGAATGGTGATACCTATGTTCTCAATGGCACGAAACGTGACATCATTCATGGGAGCAATGCCCATCTACGTGTTGCCCTGTTTCGCCTGGAAGGAACAAACGGTCTTGATGGTCTCTGTGCCTTTGTTTTACCAGAAAACGCCGCAGGATTACGTGTCAGCGACGATGTGCAAAAGCTCGGCCTGATCGCTGCCCCCAGCGCGTCATACAACTTCGAGAATGTTGTCGTACCAGCCTCCGCGCTAGTGGGTAAACCTGGAAACAAGAGTGTACAGCGTGCCGCCGCTCTTTATCAATTGCTGCGTGCGGGTGTTGCCATTGGTATGACACGGGCTTCTCTCGAATACGCGATAGAGTACGCTCGTGATCGTATCGCCTTTGGCCGTCCCATCGCATCCTATCAAGGCATCGCCTTTATGGTCTCGGAGATGGCTATGAAACTTGACGCCGCACGCCTCTTAGTATGGAACGCAGCAGTGAATTGGGACCGTGATATTGAGACTGCGGAACTGGTGCGCGATGTAGAGGCTGCTCAGCAGCAGGCACTCAAAATAGCCAAAGCTGCGACGATTGACGCGATTCAAATTCTTGGTGGCGCAGGCTACTTGCAAGATCATCCTGTTGAAATGTGGGCACGTAACGCAGCAGCAATGGAGTAAATACAGCATGTTAAATTTCACCCTGAGCAAGGCACAAGAGGCGTTTCGGGACTACGCCCACCAGATCGCTGTTGACGAGATGCGACCAATCTCCCTTGAATGCGACCGCAGCGAAAGAATACCAGAACACTTTTTTGGAAATATGCAACAGCGTTTCTGGGCTGGCTCTTCGGGGCAGGCACGCATGCAGGCATCGGAGGAGGAGAAGCAAGAAAACGTGCTATCAATTCTCTCACAGGAAGAGATGGCATGGGGCGACGCTGCCCTCTCGACCGCCATTCCTGGCCCCGGTCTCGCCGCACCGCCAATTCTATCGCAAGGGACGCCAGAACAACAGGCAAAGTTTCTCGGACCCTACATGGATGGCAAGCTCCACTGGGGCGCACTCGCCTTGACCGAACCTGCCATTGGCTCCGATGTATCTGGTATCTCGACCACCGCCGTTCTTGATGGTGACGAATGGGTGCTGAACGGATACAAACACTACATCACGAATGGAGCGCGTGCCGATCTGGTTATTACCTTTGCAACCATTGACAAAAATCTTGGTCGTGAAGGCATTCGACCCTTTGTTGTTGCCAAAGGTACCCCAGGCTTTAGGGTCGGGCGTATCGAAGAGAAGATGGGGTTGCGTGCCTCGCAGACCGCCGAACTAGTCTACGAAAACGTGCGTATTCCGCAGGAGAATCTGCTGGCGGGCCGTGAGAAAAGCGAAAAGAGCAAAAAAGCTGGCTTCAAAGCAGCGATGGGCACGCTCGACGCGACACGTCCAATGGTTGGTGCGCTGGCTCTTGGCCTCGCACGTGCCTCGTTCGAGATGACCAATCAATGGGTCAAAGAAGAGCTACCTAAAGGCTTCCCCATCCACAAACGTCGCGAAATCGAGGAGGAACTGGCTGAACTTGGGCAGGAGCTACAGATGGCGCGTCTGATGGTGTGGCGAGCGGCTTGGATGGCCGATAAATGCATCCCCAACTCGAAAGAGGCGTCGATGTGTAAAGCCTACGCGGGCGTACTCGTGATGAAGATAACGGCGGCAGGAGTGCGTATCTCTGCCCCCGGCGAAAATTCAGAGACGCGACAGTTCCTCAACAAATGGTTCCGTGACGCCAAGATTTTCGACATCTTCGAGGGAACGGCGCAAATTCAGCGGCTCGTCATCGCGCGTCGCCTCTTCCCTGGCATCGACATCCCCTAGAAATTGTTCTTCAACAAACAGAGGTCGCACAGGGAACACATCCCTATGCGACCTCTGTTTGTTGAAGCTATTTACTTTGCTTTTGATTGCTGCTGTACAGGAACGCTAGGCGTTGCCTCTTGCTCGCCTGCTTCCTCCTCGAACAACTCGTCGTCCTGCTCATCCAACTCTGGATTGAGCCAGGGTGCTAAGCGAGTGTTATGTTTACCAGGACGTTTGCGATCCAGAACCTCGTGCTTGAACACATCGTGCTTTGAAGTAGCGCGTTTGTCGCGTAACTTGCCTCTCATGATTTCACCTCCTCCCCGTCGAGTGTGGTGGTCGTTTGCTTCTGCCCATACAGAAGTCGTAGGTTAAGCAATGGTGTCGTGCCTTTCCCGTACTACTGATCGAGTACGTACACTTTTGGGGCATGAACATCTGCTCTTTCGAGACATACTATCTGGGTTTTTCATGCCACCTTCTCTACGAAAAAAATTGGGACTGGCGTAGTATGTGTTGTGTGAGGAAAAGTTGCGTTGTGGAAGGAGGGTCGGAAGCGAACGAGCAAGCTCGAACTCGTTAAAAAATATGGAACATTTCGAGCTACAGAATCAACTAGCATAATGTCTTTCTCGTCTACACTCCTGGAGTGTTCAAAGGAGAAGTTCCATAACCCGCATGACCACGCTCCCAGCGCACCTTCGTTACATTGCCATGTTTCATAGAACTCACCTCCTTTTCGTATCTATACAGTCACTGTTATACGAAACCAATCACGGTAGATATGTATTGAGTGTACTCAGAGACCTTCTAAAAGTCAAGTGTTTTTGTGGGCAATATTTCCTATATTACGATGTTTTAACCTTGTGATATCGTTTGTTCTGTGTTACACTACGCATATTAGAATAAATGTACGAAAAAGGGCCTAGAATTATGACTTTACTCCAGCAACGCGTAGCGACACTGGTATGGGAAAGGATTCCTGGTCCTATTGGAGAATGTATTTTTTTCGCGTCTGATGCTGGTTTGTGCTGGTTGGGGACGCCAGGAACGCCATTTGAAAAAGGGCTTGAGTGGGCGAAAAAGCGTGGCTACGACGAGCCAATTTTGCGTAGCGATTCTCATCCCATACTACAACAAGCAAAGGACGAGTTGAGCCGCTATTTCATGAATGAGCGAGTTACATTCACTACGCTACTCGACATGCAAGGTACGCCATTTCAGATAGCAGTGTGGCGTGAGCTATGCAGCATTCCCTATGGGGAGACGCGCAGTTATGGCGAGATAGCTCTAGCGATTGGGCGTCCCTCCGCCTCACGTGCCGTAGGTGCCGCCAACGGATCTAACCCGATTGCCATAATCGTTCCTTGCCATCGCGTCATCGGTAGCAACGGCACACTTACAGGCTACGGTGGTGGTCTGCCCACAAAATCGTGGTTGCTAAGATTAGAAGGAGCCATCCAATAAAAACCAACGGGCGACCCTTGTGGTCACCCGTTCCTAGATGAAAAAATTAAAGAGCATACTTAGGCCCCTATGGTACAGGTATGTTCCTATTTGCGATAATTTCCGGCTTGTGTCACGAAAATTTTTAATAACCCATAGCCGATCACGACCGCAAGTCCCACCTCGACAATCGTCATCACAATCCACACCCATACAAGTTGTACGTGTGCAACTGTGTTCGACTTTGCAAGAGGATTGAGTGAATCGTAAAGGAGCGGAGCAAGAATAATAAGGGGAATTGCTAGAATTGCCAGGCAACAGAGCACAACAAACGTGGGGAGAAGAATGCGCCACGCGCCAGAGTCACGCAGGTTTTCAGTCTTGGCAGTGCCATACGCTTTTCTGTGTTCTGGCTCCTTCGCCTCTGGCGTTGCCTGTGTTCCGCCAACGCGGTCCGCCGCCTGTAACGCAGTCTCTAACGACTCACCATCATGCTCGCCGGGAGCATTCATTTCAGATTTCGTACCTGTCGTATCCGCTGCATCTTGTATCTGCCCTGGCGTCGTTGACAAAGGCACACTTCGTATAGAGGTTTTATCTTCCATTGATTATCTCCTAAAAGGAAAAATATATAATCCCTGTTCCTCAGTATATCACGTTAAGCATTGGTTACATTGTAACATATCCGTGTAGAATGCTTGTGTTTGTAAGGATACGCTCATGAATTTTCTTCAAGTTCTTCCAGACTTTATTCCTCCGCTCTTCGTCTTCTAGCTGCTCGACTAAAGAACAGCAACGCAAGCAGCAGCAGTAGCAAGCCCAAAAAGCGTGGGTCTTGACTTGGGTCCAGATTGAACAGGCGTGTTTGAAAGACTTCAAATAGCCGTATCGTACACACAACGCCAACAAGCACAAAGAGCAGTGCCGTTATGCTATCCCAAATAGCCATGTGTGGCAATGCCACGAACCAACGTTTCAGTGTTTGACCACACAACGGCAATATCAACCACGTAAGGCCACATAGTCCTAAAAGGATGTAAGCCGAACTTTCCAACGCACTCATAATGTTTTATCTATTCCCTTGTTTTTTTGTTCCAAAAAAGTCTTTATGCATATACTAACGCACCACGTCACGGTGTCAACGGTGATATAGCAGAATGTGGAGGCGATATCGTGAGGTATAATCGGAACTGATATTGTTCCATCTCATACAGGAAAGAGATATCTTTTATGCCTTTCTTGCAGACATTGCTTTTCATCATTCCACTTGGTCTTGATACCTTTGGTGTCTCGCTCAGTCTCGGCATCAAAAGCACCTTTGAGACGAAAAGCGAAAGGTATGCGCTACCACTCTGGTTGCGGGCCGCAATCCTTTTCTCGCTTGCAGAAATGTTGATGCCGCTCGTTGGTCTCTTGATTGGCTATGCTGCCTCGTCAGTGATAAGTAACATTATGCACTATGTCGGCGCGTTGCTCCTGATTGGCATAGGCGCATGGGAACTATGGTCAGAGGGACGCGAATATCTAAGCAAGAGAAAGCAACAAGAGACGGAGGAAGAGGAGGAGGAGGAGATACAAATATCGGTCACACAATTTCGTTGGGGACAACAACTCCTGCTCGCACTAAGCATTAGCCTCGACGAACTCGCCGTCGGCTTCTCGCTAGGTGTCATCACCAACGGAAAAGCCGTTAATCCACTCATACTGTGCCTGCTTGTTGGTCTACAAGGCTTTCTCATGACGTTGATAGGATTATTGCTTGGTCGAGCATTACGTGTACGTTTGAAGCCTCTCAAAGAGTGGAGCGAACTGTTAAGCGCGGTTCTATTAGTGGGGCTGGGTGTGTGGTTGCTCGTGATGTGAGAAGAGTGTTTCAAAAAACGTATAGCTAATCATTGTGAAGTGTCTTAATCAAATACTTAAAAAGGCAGGAGGTTGTAATGAACGTAAGTCAAACATCTCAGTTGCCAGGGACCGCACGTATAGCTTACATTGCGGCTGTTCTCTTTTCCATTCGCTTCATTTTCTTTTTCTGCCATTTATCCCCTCCATTCCTCATAACGTCGCAAATTTTGTACAGGATGGAACGCTCCTGGGAGCGTTGCTCGGTCTCGCGGAGCATCTTGTGCTATTTCCAATCATCGCCGCGCTACCTGCACCGCCCTGGGCGCGAGCGGCAGGATACGGCTGGCTGGTAGTAGATATGTCTACCGATATTATGGCCTTTAACGGTGTACCTGTAGCTATTTATCTTGCGCTACGTCTAGGTGGTCATATCTCCTCGGCTTTATGGGTGATGGCATCATCCTGGCAAGCGAAAGGTGCGACGCGTATCATCGGCTGGCTTTACGCACTCGACCTCGCTAGCTACTCATTTCTCGCCGCCTATAAAGGATCATTCCTTGTCCTCATTCCATCGGCACTCTTGTTTCCAATCTGGCTGGTGTTAGTGGGACGGGTTATCACGCGAATAGGTGAAGGTGAGCAAGCACGAGTGGGGATTGGCGAAACGCAGGTGAGGATTTAGATAGAAACTTGCTGCACTAGGCAAATCTTTATTTGCATGAACACGCGAACACGCATTAAAAGTGAAGATAGACAAGGAGGGCCAGTGTAATGAGACCAAGGAAAATCGCACCACCAGTAAAGAATCTACGAACCATGCGTTGATCGCGTGTCGTCATAGGTATCAAGGTCCATTGGTAGATAGCAAGTATCACAAAATAGTCCACCATTACCACGTTAAACAAACCTGTTCGTAAAAAGGTGATGTCACTAGGATGAGCGATAGCGACAGCGATGCCAATAAGAACTGGAAGAGTGAGGACAAAAATTGCAATTAAGCCGACCAATGCCCTTGTCGTGCGAGGCTTCATCTTCGCATATCTATAAATCGCACTGATGAGCATTATCAGCATAGCTGCTTCAATCAACCAATCAAAGATATAGCCTTGTATCATCAAGCACACTCTCTTTACTGCTTAGATACTGCCCTTAAAGTATGTAAAGAGCAATGTCGTATTTCTCTATCAATAGTACGTGCTGCTAATGTGTTCGCTTCAATAGAGTAATAACTGTTATACATGTTCGTCTCTAACGCTTACTCGTGCGGAAGGCATAATAAATGGTGCTGGCTCCAGTAGCAAAAAGAGTAAAACATACCCCTGCAATAAGGAGAAGAATTTGGTGGTTCTGAAGGAAGCCAAGAATCATCGACAAGCCCACGACAAGGAAGCAGAGGACGAGAAGAAAGAAGCGGATAGGTTTTTTCATGAATCATTCACCCTGTACCTTCTGAACCTGTTTTTCCAACATTGCGATACGAGCTTCTAGTTCCTGATTGCGGCTCTCAGCTTGAGCCAAACGACTTTTTAATAAGTCGTTCTCTTCTAAAATGTTTTGAGGATTGTTTGCATCTCCCTTATGACCCGATTGGGAATAATTATTGTTAGCGAGCTATTGATAGCGGAAGCAATAAGCGTAAGTAATGTGTCCAAAATGGCACCTCTTCTTTTTAAACGAGAACAAACATCCTACGAACGAACGAAGATGAAGAAACTGATCGTTACGAGACCATAGATAGTGATAAGAATAGTTATCACCCACCGAATAATGCGTGATATACGCTTCTGCACATTAGCGATAGTCCATTGATTGAGGGACTGTATAACCATATAGTCAAAAAGAAGCAAGAAAAGTACTCCCTTTTTTACAAGGTCTATGGAATACGTTTGAGCAAGAACGAGGCCAATAACAGCGACGAGGCAGAGAGCAAGCATTGTAATCAAGCCAATCTGTGCCTTTGTGCTTTTATGTTCCATACCTTTATATTGCAAGAGGGAGCTGAGTATAAAAAAAAGCATAAAAAGTATGAGAAGCCAACAAATGGTATAAAGGGCAGTCATAAGGGTGCTATTCATAACCGTGTATCTCTTTTCTTCGCATTGCACGGCACTCTAAAATAGTACAAAATAGTACAAAGAGCAGCGTTTACATGCTTTTCTTGTAGTACGTTGTTCCTATTGTGTTTGGTTCAACGTGGTATCTGTATAGAAATCGTTTGGTCGGTGCTATTATATTGACTCTGTAATGGTTTCTTAACAAGAAAAACGTAGAAAAGTAGGAAAAATACAATGATCATTTTGGGCTTTCGTTCCGGCAATAAAGTGATGGGGCAGATACAGTATCCCTGTCAACAATGCCACAATAACTCGTTTCATACGGTTGTTCGCATGCGTCGCTGGTTTACCCTCTTCTTCATTCCAACCATCCCTATTCGCACGACATTTAGCTCACGTTGCAATATCTGCGGCTTTCAGATGAACATACCTGCTGAACAGGTGAAGGCGTGGTTTCCTGCGGCCTGACAGCGATAAAGTGAGTGGGGCGGTTAGTTGAGGTCAAGCGACGACGATGGTGGGGAGCCAGACAATTTGATGAACAATAAGCTATGCAAAAAGGCTTTCATGCGTTAGAATTGAAAAAAATGGATACGTAGGAGGTCATTTTCATGAATAGAACATTGCTCGGTACTATCAGTGGTCTTGTCTTTGGGCTTCTCTCGGTTCTCTCAATGTTACCCCTGGAATTCGAGGATAAGAGGCGAGCCTTGCTCGGTGCTTTCGTAAATTGCTTCGCTATCGGATTTGTAACTGGTGCGAGTACGCTCCCCCTTCCACGCTGGATGCAAGGGCTTACCTTTGGCTTCTTGCTAAGTTTGCCTGATGCTATTATCACAAAGGCAATGGCCCCTATCCTCGGACTAGGTATTGTTGGGGGAAGAATCATCGGCCTGATTCTTGGAAAGTGGGGAAAGTAAGAAAAGAACCTCGATCTTCAATCACCATTTCGGAAAGTGGTTTCCCACCACCAAACAAGCGACCTAATCGCTCAATCTCGGTTTGCTTCTCCTGGCTTAATCCTCGCCGCATAGGAAGATTGAGAAGTTTTCCTTCGTGGTATTGCTGCTCCATAAACTCGCGTCCCGTCAACGGATGTTTTGCTATAGGAGGTGCTTGAAGACGTTGTGCCATGATTTCATGTAAGAGCATTTCGGGTTGCTTGCCGCTCTTCGCCGCCTCTGTTTTGAGTGCCGCATACTCCTGGTCGCTTAATATAACAGTTATTTGATAAGCCATAATATACCTCCTGGTATAGGATGAAGATGTTTTGACACTAGTATATCACGTCTTTTATTGTGATAACTAAAGGCACAATCCGAGACATAGTGCAGCAACTATCTTGTCAAGCATGGGCGTGAATATGAAGGTGATACAAGAATTGCTAGGGCATAGTGACATTTCTATAATGTTGGGTTTGTACTCTCATCTTATGCCCTCGATGCAACAGGATGTTAAGGATCGGTGGGATGATGAGTTTGGGCGTAACGAATAAGAACGTAAAGATTTGTGAAAAAGATCAGAGAACTGGAGATCGTACTGGTTTCTAGTTCTCTGTATTTGTCTGTGATTTGATGCTTATTCTAAGGACTCATCTACCTCGAAGGCATCAACACGTATACGGAAGACTCTGCGTTTTGGTTTCTGTAATATCTCATAAGAGAGCGTTTCGTCCCAGAAATCAGCTACATAAGGAGGGTAGTCACTGAATAGTACCTCCTCTGCAAACATTCCTGGTTGCCATCCGGTTTGTTGTAGTGTTTGTGCCTCAATGAGGATGCTAGAAACTATAATCTGTGACTGTGTGTTGTTACGTAGCAATCCTGCTGCACGGTGGTAGCCATTACGGATAAAGTACCGCCCTTTGTAGGAAACTATATTGAAGTGGTTAGGATTAGTTTGTGGGATAAAAGCAGGAACCTCTATAATTTGTCCTCCTACTTGAGCTTGTAGTGGAGTTGGTATATATGTAATATGAGGACTAGATGTAGTGATTGTATGTCCTTGATCGTTTGTCTCCTGCATGAAACCAATTGTCTGGCCCGTGGGGAAACATAACTGTAGTAGTGCATCAGTATTTTGAAGTGCTGCGCTAACACGTTCGTCCAGGTCATCGACACGTACCATATGCTGGAACACTAGAACGTGCTTCAGGTCAATCATTACGGGACGCCAGGGTAATCACATAGAGATGAAGGTGTTTGTGATATCGGGTCGAGTACGAATTTGTTCAAGAATCGGGTCACTTTCCGAAACTATGGGGTCAGTAGGTGTGTATTTAGTTCGAGAGGCCCGTGCAACATTGTAGTTTGCTACTCTTTGTCTAAGTTGTGTTAGGTCTTCTCCTAACTGTGGTTGCCTACCTAAAAGAATATTTTTCTTCTCTTGGTCGTTCAGGTAAGCTACTAATACTCTCTTTGTCTGTAGCCTTGAACGAATGTCTAATTGTTGTTCATTGAATTGCTGGACTGGTATTACCGCATTTTTCTGATTTTCTAGCATAGGATGTTGTATTCTCAACATAACGTCCTTACCTATAACATGAACATATCGTTATGCTCTAATATATTGCAAGTTGTATCATGCTTATTACTGAGTATAAAGGGTTCGCCGAATTATGTCAAGCTTTTTGGCACAACATATTGTAGTGAGAAAATAACCATACACAACATATAGTGTTTTGTAACGCTGTAATAATTACTATTCTTTTCCTGTTCTCCCTAAGTGGTAGTGATAGCCTATTTTGCTGTATATTTGCCCTCATTGGTAGTTTTGCTCTCAAGTCTACCGTTAGCCTAATAGCGCGGTTTTTACAAGATTACATAAAACAAGGCGAGAAGCCATTTTATAGAATGTACTTCTCGCCTTGTTCGTGGTGGAGATGAGGGAGAGTCGAACCACTCTAAACACCTTTTTAGGTTGGCTCTAGGACTGCTTTTAGAGGCTTGTCGAGCGTAGGCATACGTTCAATTTGTCCATTCTCGTCTATCTCTATCGGTCCTTTTATGTCCTGTCTGCTATCACTTCTGCTAACAACGAAAGTGGGTTCGATGGGAATCTGATTATCTGCAAAATACTGTTATAACGTGTACAGGTTATAAGTCAATCTAGTAATTGAGCGGTTCTAGCACGTTTTTCCTTGTATAGACTCCATTATCTCATGCTTTTCATCAACGTTGCTATAATCGTCTATTCTATGACTTCGTTCCATTGTCGGACAGGTTCAAGATTGGTAAATTTAGGGATGTCCGAATAGATTTCGTTGCCGTGTTGTGCAAGTGCTCCCCCAAAGTCTTCGCCAGACTGTACCCAGAAATATGCTGCACATAGAAAACTTGGCGTAGGAGCACCAGGCGAAGCCAAACTTTTCTGAACCTCGAACCGAACACAATTTTTCCCTAAGAAACGAGCAAACATTGGAACATGCTTTTTCGCGAAGTAGTCGAAATCGAACGTCCCATCTTTTTGAATTGGGTAAGCCACTACTGCACAAAACATCTCAAAAATCCTGCTTTCTTCGATTGGATTAAGTTACTGACAGAACAAAACACATACGAGTATTATAGCAGACGTTTGTTTTTCAGAGAAATAAAAAAGCGGATATATGGCTATCAGATTGAGGGGTTACTACAGACTCTTGGCTAGTATAGCGTACTCTGTCACTACTGTAAACTAGGTAGCGAGCGATTTTATCGTTTTCTCTTTACACAAGCAGCTAGTATCTTCATTATTATGGTTTAGTAAGTATTGAAGTTCCTATCTGGGTAGCAGCTCTCTACTGTTCAATATTTATTGAGTCTTCCCTTGGTCTTTGTAGAGGCTGGCAAGGTTGTTGCGGGAACTCAGCGTATCGGGATGTTCGGGTCCGAGTTGCTGCTCGAAACTGTGTAACACTTGCTCATAGAGCACTTGGGCATGTTCGTACTTGCCCTGGTCGGCGTAGAGGCTGGCAAGGTTGTTGCGGGAACTCAGCGTATCGGGATGTTCGGGTCCGAGTTGCTGCTCTCGACTGTGTAACACTTGCTCATAGAGCACTTGGGCATGTTCGTACTTGCCCTGGTCGGCGTAGAGGTTGGCAAGGTTGTTGCGGGAACCCAGCGTATCGGGATGTTCGGGTCCGAGTTGCTGCTCGAAACTGTGTAACACTTGCTCATGGAGCACTTGGGCTTGTTCGTACTTGCCCTGCTGGTAGTAGAGGCTGGCAAGGTTGTTGCGGGAACTCAGCGTATCGGGATGTTCGGGTCCGAGTTGCTGCTCGAAACTGTGTAACACTTGCTCAAAGAGCACTTGGGCAGAGAGATATTGCCCTCGATTGGCAAAGTACACCGCTACGTTGAAACGTAAGGAATCTGCTTCTGTTTCCTCCATTTGCACAAGATGTTCATGTTCCAGAGACGTTATTGCATCCGTGATGTAGCGTTGGCTTTGTGGCCAAGGAGCTATTTCATTGAAAGGAAAGATATTGGAAATCACTCGAAGAGCAACCTTTATCCAATGGTGTTGTGTGGAGGTCTCCATTTCATCGAAAAGTACTGCCTGAACAAGTCGATGCACCGAGAGAGTCCGTGTCTCGGACTGACGATGGAGGAGTGAATATTTCCCCAAATCCGCAAGGACGTTGTTCCATGCAAGTGGTCGTTGTGCTGCCTGCTCTAACATGTCACTCACATACGATGCTCCTTGGAGGAGCATCTCTTCGGCAATGGCATCAGGGGCGAGAAAGGCACAGAGATACATCAGGTCAATCGTTGCGGGATTGCTTCTCGCAAGATTGTGAAATGCAAGAGACCATGTGGTCGCAACGGGGACATGGGTCGCTGCGAGATTGCCATGGTGAGCAAGGAGCGTTTTGCGCTCGTGTTGGTACAGGGTAAGATACTCTTGAAGACTGATTTCAGTTTCTTCTATATACGCTCCTGCTTGGTCAAGTGCAAGTGGGAGGTAGCCAAGGACTTTCGCAATTGCTTCGGCGGCCGAGTGTCTCGTCGTGCCAATCTGTTCAAGGGAGGTCTCATCCTGTTCTAGTAACCCTGCACGCTTGAGGAGAAAGAGGACGCTCTCTCGAGGTGGTAACGTCGTGAGTTCGACTTTGCGGGCGAGGCTACGGACGGCTTGCGCTCGAGTGGTTATGAGAATATGTCCACCTGTATGGATTGGCAGATAGGGTTGTACCATAGTGAGATCATCCGCATTATCGATGATCAATAACCAGTTCGTGTTGCTTTGTAACCAAGCTATGATAGCAGCGACAGTTCGTTGTGGGTCTTGCTCATGTGGGTCAGAAACCTGTATAATACGGGCAAGTTGTGTAAAATCGGTCAACAGTTCCTCACGAGAATTGGCACGAACCCAGAAAATGGCGTGATACTCTTCATGATAGCGATAGGCGTACTCAAGAGCCGTTTGCGTTTTTCCAATTCCACCAAGGCCGCTAATTGCTTGGGTCAATGCAGCATTCTTGGTGGACTTCAACGCATCATGTACCATTTGGAGCGTCTCTTCACGACCTGTAAAGAGGGGATTACGACCAAAAGGAACGTACCACAAGAGAGCAGGTTGTGGAGCAAGGGTAGATGTTACTGTGTTAATGGTAACATTCTCTGCGTTGATTTGCGTTCCCACCCGTTGATGTTGTTGGTCGAAGTCGCTCATGTAAACAATTTCTGCACGACTTGAATCGCTCCGACCAGTGCAGTTACTAATCCGCTCGCGGCGGCAACGTTCTCTAGTAGAGATTTGGTTGTTGTTAGATGGTCAAGAAGCGTCTTTTTTTCTGGTTCTGGTTTCTTGGCTTGTTGAATCGCCTTTGTCACTTGATAGTCGGCATCGGTTGCCGTGTCTTCGGAAAGGATACCGCTCTCAGTTGCCTGAATGATTTGTTGTTTCAACTTCTCCAATTCGGTCACGAGATCGGCGGAGGTTTGTACGGAGCCAAAATTGATATCATGTGCAGCATTATACTGCGTGTTGACATGTTGGCCTTGCTGGTCAAAAGTTGCCATAGATCGCTCCTCAATGTTTGTTTCAAGATGCTCTTTCTGTAATTCTTAGTATACCTGCACGAAAGACTTTTCTCAAGTATTTTACAATAGAATGAGAAAGATACGTAGAGCGCCAGATGAACAGATATGATACAAATTGTTTCCTTGAGAAGCAGAGCAACAATTTTACACGCAGTAGGTCACAGGTTCGAATCCTGTATCGCCCATTTTTCTATGCCTTCGGGCGGCTCTGCAAGCCACTCTAACCAACTAAGCAATTCCTAATGGTTCAGTTAAGCAGTAGTCTTTTCACCCTCTTTTGTGAGTGCAAGCCTACTGCTTTTACTTTGTCCTTTTTTATTGCTTGATTGCTTTGCTTTCTCCTTCGATGATCCCTTTGTCTTACTTTCGGCAAGTAGTTCTCTATATTCTTTGGCAAAAGGCGACTCTGATTTTTCGAGGTCCAAGACGTATTGGTTAAATGTGCTGCCGAGTGCAGGAGGTTCTTCCTCAAAGCCTAAATTTCTGCTGAGTTTCACTCCATTTGGCGTATCACTGACTGCATAGAGTTTTGTGATAACGATACCCTTTTTCGCGTAACTTCTCATCGTGTTGAGTATTCCCGAAAGAAGCCGCATCCCATATTCTTTTGGTTTGTTCACTCGTGCTTTTACGGCTATTCCCGTATAACACTCTAGTGGTACTCCTGGCGTGAATGGAAGAATATCATCTGGTTTGATATCCCATCCTCGTATCTTTCCTGCCATAAGTTTCTCTATCGCTTCGTGTTTCATTGGCATAATGGTGACATAGCCCGTCACTTCGTCTTCTTGCTTCACGACGTGGTCAATTTCAGGATTTTTTTGATACCAACTGAGACGGGTTTGTACCGGAGTTGTATGTAACGTTCCCCACAGGCTTGCTATGACCTCATAAATGCCTTGTGCATCCTCTGGTTTCGCAACTGCGAATGTGGCAGCATCTTTCTCTTTGAGGAATGCAAGTTTGTCACCTTGTCTTTCCTTTTTGTGTTGGATACATTCTTGGAAGAGTTTAATGGGTTTCGCTATTCCAGGCTTTCTCAGGTCGAGAAGATAGGCATTATCTGAAAGTTCATAGAGGGGAGAAAAGTATAGTCTTCGGATAAGAACATCTCCTGCGGCGGTGGCTGCCTGTGCGTATATCTTCTCTATATATCGGTCTGGATACTGGTCGCACCAGTAGCGCAATGCCTCTCTGAGAATATGATTGAGTTGTTCTGGATGATCTGGGTGAGTCACAGCACTTTCAGCGAGAAGAGTATACGCTCCCTTGCGCTCATAGGTCTCAATTTCATCTGCATTGATAGAGGTTTCTTCTCGTTCTCCTTTCAATATGGAGACGATAATTTTTTCCGAGAGAGGAATGAGGCTCAGGTAGGCGAGTACATTTCCTCGGTTGTTGGCCTCGAACGAGAGAAGTGTAATGTTTGGATTCTTTCTTTCCCAGGAGATATATAAGCCGATATCACCGACAATGCTTTCGTGATACACCTCTAAGTCTAATTTGAGGATGGCTGGTAAGTCTGATATTTTTTGCCAGTCTACTGACGTAGTGAGTATTTTGCTTTTTCGTCCTGGTCTTTTTCTGTTTTGTCCCTCTTGTGCGAAAGGTCGCATTTCTTCTGCTACCTTATCAACATCTTCTTGTAGATACATTCCTTGCTTCTTGTTCGGGGGTGTAACTTTTCGTATTTTTCCGTTATCTATCAATCGCTTAAATGTGCTTGTCGATATATTTAATTTACTTCTTGCTTGGCTTGATGTATAGAGAGGCTCCATGTGTATCTTCCTTTTCATAACAATGTCTTCCACACCCATTATAAGACATTTTGGACATTTTTGGAAGAATTTGTGAATGTCCAAAATGTCAAATTGGCTTGAATTGACATTTCAAATATATTCATGTTACTATATAAGTGGCGATGGACATATTTGAAATGTCCAAACGTAAAGAAGATTTAGGAGGTACTTGTATGGCTCAAGGGACACAGACGGTTAGTCAAAATGAGGGGTATACAACAACATTCGTTTCTTGTTACTCGCAGGACCGTATAGAGGGGGTACGTTCGCGTTTCCTCAATCGTCATATACGGTTTGGGCTGTTTGGTCAGGTGTTTCGTGGTGACGTGGTTCGGGTCAGTGACGATGGTGAGGTCGAGGTACGGTGTGAGACGCTTGTTCCTTCGGTGGCTGCGTTTTCCATCGTTACGAACGTCAATCTTGCCTACATTACGTTTGTGTTGTTTGAAGAGTGGGCTGCTCAACAGTATGGGCAGTCATAGGAGAGTAGGTCAATGGTCAAAGTATTGTTGGTTGTCCTGGTCGTGCTGTTGGTGCTGTGGTGGCTCGGTGTTCACTATGGCTCTGTCGTGTTACTGCATTTCTAGTCTCTTGAAAGGAGAAATTCAATGGTCATGTACTTGGTTGCATTGATGCTGGTCGTTATCCTGCTGGCTTGTTGGATAGGCGACCACAATTGGTGGACGTGGTAGGGTGCCAACCAGTGTGCGCCAACACGCTGGCTGGCGGTGAGAGGTCGTAACAAAACGTTGTCGCGCTGCTAGGCTCTCGAAGTAAGTATGCTTCACCTGGGCCTAGCTTGTCAATCTAGGAGGTGTGTATGCTTCTTACAACTTCGATGTCTGCTGCTCCTGTTTCTGAGAATGCATCGTTACTGGCTTTTCAGCAGTATGATCGCTTGGCCAAATCGACTCCTCACTTATCAGAACAAGAAGAGGAAAAATTACTGGCTCGTGTGCGGCGGGGTTTGCACGAACTGAGACAAGTACAGCCTAATCAATGGGTGCTTTCGTTGGCTGCTGCCGCTCGTGAAGAGCTGATCGAACATTCTCAGTGGCTTGTGCTGCCGATGGTCTACAAGTTCGCACGTCGTGCCTCAAGCTTCGAGGTGATGGATTTGGTTCAGGAGGCCAACATTGCGTTGCTCTCGGCTCTCGACCACAGTGAACGGTATGCCGCCATTCCGTTTGAGAAGCTGGCTGCCACCTTCATAACGAATGCACTTCGTAAGGCTCTGCGCCAACGCGATTTGCCTGTGCGTCTTCCAGGCAACATTCGGGAGGGGCTTGGCAAATTGCAGCACGCGGAAACAGCGGTCCAGCAACGAGTACAACGGCAGCCCACCGAGACGGAACTGGCACACGAGATGCAGGTGAGTGAGCACAAGGTTCGTGAGTTGGTAGTGTGGCGAGAACAAAGTACGGTGATCAGTGTGCAGGCTCTGATGGAAGCGTGGGATGTCGAAGAGGAAGATTACTTTTCGTTCGCGCCGTTGTATGAGCCTGCGAGTGCTGCTCATGCACAGCGGAAAGAAGACTTGCTGGCACAAGTGCAGCAGGTGTTCGAGCAGGTCTTGACCCCACGTCAGCGGGAAGTGCTCACGCTGCGCTTTGGGATGGGAAGCGATGAGCAAGGCGTCTCGGCGAGTGAAGTCGCCCAACGTTTAGGCGTTTCCGTGGTGTCGATTGGCATTGTTGAGCGTCGAGCGGTGGAGCGATTGCGGGCGGCCTTAGAGCCAGAGTCGCGAGTATCTTTGGCTCCAACACCAGAGACTTTTTATACGGTGGCGCAGGTCGCGATGAGAGCAGGAGTCCAGGGGAGGTCGGTCTACATGTGGGCGGAACGGGGCAAGCTGACCAAGTGCCTTCCTCCTGTCATGCCGCGTTCGGCAGCAGGTGGGGCTGTACCTGAATATGTCTTTGACCAGCAGGAAGTCGAGCGGTTTCTGGCTGAACGAAACGTGTGTAAACGACAGACTGAGCGGGTTGCGTAGTGATGGGATGGAGAGATGATGATGTAACGTTGGTGGGCCTGGGGTGGTCCGAAGGGGGAGGGCATATCTCTAGCCCTCTCCCCCTACTGGAACGTTCGGCGAGTGTTGAACTGTCGGGACATGGTGGGGTGGGGATGGGCGTCTGCGGCGGGGTCCCCTTTGGGGTGCCGCACGCCCTTTCTTTTCGTTCTGGCGCGGGACAAGTATATCGCGCCCCTTAATCTACAAACAGCAAGCGATGAGGTGAAACGTTGATGAGCAAGCAAGCATATATGGTCGCGCGTGGCATAGATACGCTGGTCTTGAATGGTTACTACGTTGATGAACAAGGCAACCCAATAAAGCAAGATTTAGAAGAGAGGTTACAGGGAAAGCTACGTCACTTAAAAGAGGGGGCAATAGCAGAGAGTGGGGAAATACCAACGCAATGGACGTTCGCGGGGCAAACGTTGCACATGCAACCCAATGGGGGCAATCATGGACAATTTCCCTATCTTCTGAAATGTCCATTGCTCACGCTAGCGGTCTCACATGGCAAGTGGAATGGCATTGCACAAGTGCGCCTCTCGTCGGAATACCTGTGGGGGTGTCAGGGGTTAAATGCTGCTCTCGTCGAGGTCAATACGTTCTTATACGAATTTTTCAATGCCGATATCTACCTACAACTCTCGGATACCGACTTGTGCGTCGATGTAGCGGGATGGGACTCTTTAGGGGATATGGGTGTACGTACTGATTTCGTGTCCCGTTCACGGAAACGGGTGCCACATTATGAAGCGGATTGGACGTGTGAAACGGCGTCGGAATATTCCTATGGATTGTTACCAAGCGGGTTTGATTTCTCGCCGCGTGGTCCGATGTCCTGCACGATTTATGACAAAACACGCGAAATCAAGAAGTCGGGCAAGGTGTGGATGGAAGACGTGTGGCGTGTAAATGGATGGAATGAGGATGAGGACGTGATGGTATGGCGAATTGAATTTAAGTTTAGCCGGGAAGCTTTGCACGAATTGAAAGATGGGGAAGTCTTTCACGGCATTGAAAGCGCATACGATTTGGTAGACCGCTTAGAGGTGCTATGGGCGTATGCGGCGGGTCAAGTGGGTGGTGGTTCTGATGCGGAACGGCCTGATGGCTGGCTACGTTGTGTAGTGCCAACGGATGATGATAGTAACCGTTCACGCTGGGCGACACATCCGAATTGGGTGATTGTCCAACAAGCATTTACCGTCAAGAGTGAGATACCTGCACAGTTTGGCAAGATTATCCGCAAGCGCAAAGAGCAACGCAATATTGATAAGGCGGTTGAGTCGATGTTTGGTTATGCAACCTCAATGGCTGCGTGGGAAGGTGATGAGTTGTCCGAATTGGACACCGATATCTCGACGTTTTTATCTCGGTTTGTCGAGCGGTCTTTGCTCTATCAAAAGCGGTCAAAGAAAGACTTTGCAGCAGAAGTATTGCGGAAACGGGTCAAGCTCGGATTACAAGCGGCATAAGTGTATGGGTTATTAGGAGGGTCTGGTTATGGCAAAGAAAAGAGTTTCGACGGTTGAACCGTTGCTCTTGTCTGTTTCTGATGTTGCAGTTCGCTTGGGTGTATGTCGTCAAACGGCTTATAACTTCATCTATCGTGAAGGGCTGCCTTCAATTTTAGTGCGTCGTATACGGCGTGTACATCCTGACTCGCTGAATGCTTGGCTAAAAGAACGTGAACAGCAAATAGCATAGGAGTGTGTTTCAATGGCTGAGAAAAAATCTCAACGTGGTCATAATGAAGGCTCGGTCTACTATTGGAAAGAGCGTGACCGTTGGGTAGCAGAAATTTCTCTTGGTCCTGGCAAGCGTAAAAAGTTTTTGTTTAAGTCAAAAGCGGAAGCACTGAAAAAGAAGAATGACGCGTTGCGTGAACTAGAACAAGGAACGCTAGCAACGGGACCACAGCGTAAGTTAAAAGACTACTTGGAGGACTGGATAGAGAATGTGTATAAAGATAACATTCGTATCAGTACCTATGTGAAATATAAGAAGAGTATCAAGTATATTGTTGCCGAATTAGGGGATGTTTGGCTACAAAAGCTTACTCCTGAGCAAGTACGAAAATTGTACACGAAGATGGGTAAAGAGAAAAGTAAAGGCGGCCTGGGTCTTTCGTCAAAGACTATTAACTCTACTCATGGTGTTTTACATTTAGCTCTGAAAAATGCTGTACGTTGGAATTATGTTTCAAAAAATGTGTGTGACCTTGTGACGCCTCCACGCATTGTAAGCCGCGAGGGTACACCATTGACGTTAGAACAAGCGCGTAAGTTTTTAGATGGTGTACGGAAACATCGGTTAGAAGCATTACTAACGATGGCGATTGTAACAGGTATGAGACGTGGTGAATTGTTAGCTCTGCGTTGGTCGAATATGAATTTTGAAATTAATACAGTGTTAGTGCTTCACACTGTAGATTACATACCGCATTATGGGTATGTTGAGACTCAACCAAAAACGAAAGCTGGCAAACGTGCAATTAAACTTCCGTCTTTTCTCATAGATATGCTAAGATTGCATAAGGATGAAATCTTAGAACGGCAAAACAAGCAAGGTGATAAATGGGAAAATCGTGACCTTGTGTTTCCAGACCTAAAAGGTGGGTACTTTAATCCTGGGTATCTCTTACGGATGTTCAAAAAGCTTTTACAAGAAGCTGGTGTACCTCATATGCATTTTCATGATTTACGTCATAGTGCAGCAACTATCTTGTTGGCTATGGGTGTGAATATGAAGGTCATACAGGAATTGTTGGGTCATAGTGATATTGCTGTAACACTAAGACTTTATGCTCATCTGTTACCCTCGATGCAGCAAGACGCTGTAGAAAAGTGGGAAGAGGGATTTAGAGATGATGAGACGGATAAGAGCTAACAGTTTTGCTAACATAAAGCGTTTTGCTAACAGTTTTGCTAACATTCCTATAATTGAAGAGTTAAAGCGTTTTGAGGGAGTAGGCATAAGATAAGGCGAGAAGCCATTCTATAGAGTGACTTCCCGCCTCATTACTGGTGGAGATGAGGGAGAGTCGAACTCCCTGTCCAAACGAGCCTACTGGAGAATATGCTACAGGCGTAGTCGATGCTTTGTTTTACACTTCTGTCTCCCATCGACAGGATACGGTAAGTGCTGGTCCTCTGGTCTTAAATGACGGTTAGAAGTCGGTCGCCGTCATAGCATTCTATGTTTTTGACATCCCTGCCCAGCCCCATAGAACAAAGCTGGAGGGATGACGACTCAACTACTTCTTAGGCAGCGAGAGCGTAGGTTGTTGCTGGTTTTGCAACTATTTTTTGTCGGCAGTTTAACGAGAATGCTTTACCGACAACTCGGCCTGCAAATCTTCAATCTGACCGCCTGTCGAAACCCGACATCCCCAGATGAAGAAAATTACACCTCGATAGGGCTTCTCCCTTGTCTTGATGTACTTGGAATTATATCATTTTGGTTGACAAATAGCAAGTTGTTTTACTGCTCAGCCAATCGGCTCAAAAAGCGTTCCAGGTGGACAATGTGGCGTTCGTGTTTACCTTCGCCGATCTTCTGCCGCTCGTCGTATACCTCGACTTTGAACACTAAGCGGCGTCCGTCAACCTCGATGAGTTCTGCCTCGGCGCGAACCTTCTGGCCGAGTGGCGTGGCTCCCAGATGCCGCACATCGACGACCGTACCAACCGTGACGTAGCCCTCGTCGAGTCCAGGCAGCACAGCCTGCCACGACGCGTTCTCCATTAGCGCGATCATCATCGGCGTCCCGAATACTTCGACGCCGCCCGCTCCTACTGCCGCCGCCGTGTTTTCATGTACAACCGTTGTGGTCGCCTCAGCCTTCATACCAGGAGTGAGTGCCATACAATATTCCTCGCTTTCAGTCGTAAAATATTGCTCTCACTATACAACAAAATAGTTTACAGGGAAGGTGCGTTTGCAGCACTGCAACATGATATGATGGAGGCACAAACCTGCATTACTCCCAGGAGGTATCATTTTTCATGACCACCCGTTTCCAACGTGTCGCACATCGGGGCGGTTCTCATCTCGCCCCTGAAAATACACTTGCCGCCTTTCGCACCGCCCTCACCCTGTCCGTCGATGCTATTGAACTCGACGTGCAGATGACAAGCGATGGGCACGTTATCGTGTTTCACGACAACACCGTCGAGCGACTCACCGATGGTACTGGCAACATCCTTGACCTCGATTTTGCCTATCTGCGTTCGCTCAATGCCGCCGCACATTTCAAGGGCGGTTGGCCGGGACAACAGCGTATCCCTACCTTACGTGAGGTGCTTGACCTTGCGCGAGCGCGAACCTTCGTCTATATCGAAATAAAAACGAGCAAGCGCGATGGCGTCTATGGACAATATCCCAATATCGTGGACGCAGTGTTACGAGATGTTCGTGCTGTGGGTATGCTTGATAACGTTCTCGTTATGTCGTTCGACCTCTCGCTTCTACCACATATCAAGTCGATAGAACCATCATTAAAAACCGCAGCTATCATCTCAAAGGATGTGTGGAAATTGGAAAGCGAGAACGCATTTGAACCTCTGCTGCAACTCGCCACGTCCCTCGGCGTCAACTTGATGAACGTCGATTATAATTTGCTCACACCTGCTATGTCTGCCGCCATACATAAAGGCGGTTTCAAGCTTGGTAGTTGGACGGTCAATACACTCGAAGAAATGCGCCACCTCGCCGCTCTTGGCGTTGATTCCATTACCTCTGATAGGCCCGATCTCTTTGCCCGGATGGATGATAACAACATGTAGGGACTGATGTAGCGCGTCCTCTCGGCGATTACTCAAGCAAAATTTACCGCCTCTTGACGATTTCTTGAGATTTGCTTGCTATAATGGCATAGGTAGCACAAGAAATGCTCTCATCCTTAATGTGGACCGCATGTATACAATAGGAAATTTGGTGGCATGTGTCCCTTTTTCCTATTGAAGCGTTCTATTAGACAGAGATACATATGGTACCACGCGTTATGGTTGAGCAATGATTGTGTGTTATAATTGGCGTTAATCAAAAAGCACTAGAGTAGTATAGTAGTATATGTTCTATTTTATATGGTTGTGAGCGGAGAAGACCAGGGATGCAACAAATACAAGTTCCTACGCAGGCAATAGGGCCAAAAACAGACACACTTGCACCTTCATTACCAGAGGTTGCTATATCGGTTGTTGTGCCTGTAATGAATGAGCAACAGAATATACACCTGCTCTATGAGAAGCTATCGACACAGCTCGATCTCATAGGGCAACGCTACGAAGTGATCTTTGTTGACGATGGTAGCACTGACAACACGTTCAAAGAACTGAAAAAACTTCATACTGACCATCCTGGTATCGTGCGCGTCATCCGTTTTCGCCGCAACTTCTCAAAAACACCTGCTCTTGTCGCTGGCTTCAGTCGTAGTCGCGGTAAAGTTGTTTTCACGATGGATGGTGATTTGCAGGACGATCCAGCAGAGATACCGAACTTTCTTGCCAAATTAGATGAAGGCTACGATCTTGTCTCCGGCTGGAAGTTCCCACGCCTCGATCCGCTTTCCAAAACGTTCCCGTCGCGCATCTTCAACTGGTTGGTGAGTAAGATGACAGGAGTCCATCTGCACGATATCAACAATGGTTTCAAAGCATATAATCGTGAAGTGATTGAAGACACTCATTTGAAGCTATATGGCGAGTTTCACCGTTTCATTCCGGTCATGGCACACTGGCGCGGCTATCGTATCACAGAGATTAAGGTACGCCATCATCCACGAAAATTTGGCGTCTCGAAGTATGGTGCGCGTCGCTTCGCACGCGGCCTAATCGATCTGCTCAACGTCCTGTTTCTTACCACTTTTCTACGTACTCCCTTGCGGCTTTTCGGACCTCTCGGTTTCTGGACACTGCTGATAGGCATTGTGATCGACGCCTATGTTGTTGTGGTAAGCCGATTTTTCACGCATGAGCCAATTCATAACCAGCCACTGCTTTTCGTCGGTATCATACTTATGATCTTCGGTGTGCAATTTATCCTGACTGGTCTACAAAGCGAGATGATTCGTTATTATGCGTTCCAGCCTGGAGAAGAATACAGTATCAGGCAGGAACTTGACTAATGCAAAAATCTACACTCGTAAAAATTGGCAAGCGTGTTTTGCAAATAGGCTTGCCAATAGTCATATTAGGCTTTTTCCTTAGCTTTATCCTGAGTCAGTGGAAACAGTTGATAGCGCATCCATTTCAGTGGAATCCCTGGCTGATCGCTCTCGCTTTTTTGGGTTTCATGCTACAAGAACTTTCGTATGGTTTGATCTGGCAGGCGGTGCTAGCCCGTTTAGGAGCGAGGCTGGACCTGAAAACCTCGTTGCGTATCTATCTGGCTTCGGAATTTGTACGCTATATTCCGGGGAATGTGTGGCACGTTCTGGCACGTATTTTATGGGTCAACAAATATGGCGTTTCGCGCCCGGTTGCCTTTGCCAGCATGACAGTCGAATTGATTACCAAACTTGCGGCAGGTGCGCTTATTTTCGCGTGTAGTCTGCTATTTTGGGGTAGTATCGGAACGGTTAGTACCCTGCTTGTTGGGAAAGCACTGATTATTGGTCTGAGTGTTGTAATTCTTATTGCGTTATTTGTGGTCCTCCATCCACGCATTCTTGGCATCCTGCTAAACACCGCCCTTCGCTTGCTCAAGAAAGAACCCATTATGTTGACGTTGCGCTATAGTGATATTCTGCTTGTAACGGTCGCATGGTGCGTAAGCTGGATTATTGCTGGTACCGCTTTCTATATTTTGACATTAGCTCTCTGGCCTACGTTGCCGTTTGCTGCTCTGCCTATTTGTATTGGTATTTATGCCATCGCCTGGGACATTGGTTTCGTCAGCTTTATTACACCAAGTGGTCTAGGTTTCCGTGAAGTGACTATCGGTGGTCTGTTTGCTCTCTCGTTGCCAATACTACCTCTCACACTCGGCTCGATTATTGCAATCCTCTCGCGCGTTGTTTCTACACTCGCGGAACTGCTTTGTGTCAGTATTGCCTACCTCGCAGGTAGGCAACAAATGCGAACCATGCAGCAAGAACAGCTAGCTAAAACTTCTTCGCAGATTTCTGTGGAAGGAGGCATCGTTCATGAACAATGAAGGCTGGCGTAAACGCCTCTCAGTCTGGCTCAACCGTCTCTATCTCTACCCCCCACCAGAACCTAAACCTCATACGCGCCAGTTCTGGGTGGCGACAGGGGTAGTAGCATTGCTTGCTGCTACATTTAGCGTTTTTTTTGCTCTTTTTGTCACTGCTCAGCATGACGCCTTTCTCACGCATGGTGAAGACCTGGGTATCATGGATCAGGCAATCTGGAGTATCTGGCATGGACAATTTTTTCATCAAACGATATGCAATAGTGTCAGCGATACCAACTGCTACAAAGATCTCAATCTTACAGGTATCTCGCGCTTCTCTATTCACTATGAGCCTATTCTCTTTCTTGTTTCGCTCTTTTACCTCGTAATTCCAAACCCAAAAACGTTACAGGTGCTACAAACGCTGGTTGTGGCTAGCGGGGCGTTTCCGGCTTTCTGGCTAGCACGTCTACGCCTTCGTAACGAATTGGCAAGTGTTGGAATTGTCGTCCTCTATCTTATGTATCCTGCTCTGCAATGGGCTGTTATCTTTGACTTTCATGCAGTTACTCTTAGCGCATCTTTGCTGCTCTTTATGCTCTATTTCATGTATACACGTCGTACTGTGTTGCTTTTTGTGTTTGCAATCCTTGCAATGGCCTGTAAAGAAGAAATTCCCATTCTCGTTGCTTGCTACGGTCTCTGGTCGATTGCGTTTCAACGACGTTGGCGCACTGGTCTGGCCTTGATCGTTGTCGCAGCCATCTGGACGGGCATAGGCTTATACATCGTGCATCTTGCCAGTCCAACCGGACATTCTCTACTGGCATCACGTTATAGTTATCTTGGTAATGGTCCTATACAAATTCTCAAGACATTTATAAAACATCCACGTCAGTTGCTCAAAGAGCATGTGTTAGACCACGACCATCTCTTCTATCTTCGTACTCTCTTTGCACCAACGGCATATTTAGCTTTGCTCGCCCCCTGGATATGGGTGCTGGCTCTACCAACACTTGCCTTAAATCTTTTCAGTAGTTACCCGAACCAGTATAGCGGTCTCTACCAGTACGATGCTGAAATGATTCCTGCGCTGATCTTTTCGACAATCGAAGCACTGGTCCTGATCATTTGGCTTGTACAACGAGTTGTTGCAAGGATACGTACACGTGCTTCACAGGGTGATAGGATTTCACTGCCTTTCTCTACCAGACGTTCGGGATGGCTAGTATACAATGGCTTACTGTTCGTGTTGCTCCTGGGAATTTTGTATAGTGTGTATCATGCTGATTATGATCGTGGTGTTGCCTTTTCTCAGACCTTCAAATGGCCCGTCAAGGAAGCGCATTTTGCCAACGCGCAACCAATTATAGCTATGATTCCGCAAACTGCATCAGTTTCGGCGCAATCAAATCTTGTGCCGCACATCAGCCAGCGTTCGCATATCTATCAGTTTCCCTATGGCGATACCATTGCCGATTATGTCTTTTTAGATGCGAGCAGTGACATCTCGCCCTTTGGCAATTCCTATGACTATATCAATGAAGCGAAAAGTGTCATGGTGAATGGTCACTATGGGATAGTTGTGGCACGCGATGGCTATTTGTTGTTGAAACACGGCTTGCCCGCGCCCGGCCTTTCAGCACTTTCGCCCGTAAAACCCGGTCCTTACGTGAGTGACGAATCGGTACTCACGAACTTGCCAGAGAGCTTTTGCTCCTATATCAACGTCTCACAGAATGATGTACATAATTCCATGGACGTGGCATTTACAGACCCTAAAACTTCTCATGATGCAATGGACTTGAGCGGCTATGATGTCGATGCACCTGTACCCTTTAGTGTCAGTGGTGACTCGCTTTCGATGACGACCTACTGGAAAATAATCGCACCGACGAGTATGCCGCTACAGGTACTCACATTCATGACCGACAAAAATGGCAAAGAGTATCAAGGTACATCAGACTTTCCGGCGGTCCAGTGGTGTCAAACACAGACGTTACAAACGGGTATGGTAATACAGTTCACAAGTCGGTTATTTAATGTACAGGGCGCACATGTTCCTACTGGTATAGCCCATGTGTCTATTGCACTTGTACCTCTGCTACTAAATGGGCGTAAAATAATGGATGTGGGTATACGTGTTCCGTTGCACATAGTGCAGGCACCAGCAGGCGTCTCGCTTACCAACAACACGAATGCGGTACAAGTGATGGCATTGCCAACTGTTTCATAATAGATTTAAGAGCAATTCAGTCATTCGCACTACCAGAGACCTGGTAGTCGTATCTATAGAACGAAAGAGGTTCTGAAGCGATGGGTATTTATCTGGGCCAACTACCGCCAGCCGAGGTTGCACGTTTGAAGGCAGAACTGGCAGAGACAATCATTACGACTTTCTGTTATCCGCGCTTCTTCGATTATCGTACTAACTCGCTTCGTATGCGTCCAGTTGATCGTGCCAAACGTCAAGAAGTTTGGCTCTACCTGAGTTCAGTAGATTTTACCGCCTGGAATCGCGTCGATCTGATGTCGAATGATTTTCAGCGTTCCATCGAACGTCTCTTCATCCAATTTGTGCAGCGCAATCGCAGTTTTTTTGGAGAGCAAGGCCGCAAACGTATGCCCGATGTACGTATGTTAATTACCTCTACATCCACGACTGTTGTACAAGGGTTACGCAATCACGTGACTGGTCAGCGTCAAGAACACCAGGGCTTGCCTCCCTTTGGCAGTCCAAGACAGGCCGTTTCGTGGTCAACAGCGGGAAAGGGACGTTCCGATCTATCGTGGGAGCAGATTGCCACTCCTACCACTCTGCTTCAGCAACAATTACAGGAGGTGCGTGGCGAAATGCGGTTGCCAACGACGAATGATAATTCGGCAACCACTCCATCTCGTCGTACTGGTCGCACTGCTCCGGCTCGTGTTGAACAAAACTCTGTGCGCGGAGCCTCACCATCATACGTATCCGCTAGTAAACCTGCGACACAGAGGAATGGATATAACACCACTACGCCATTGCAAGGCTCTAAAGGAACAGAACCTCTCAATCCACATACGCTGCCTGATGAAGCAGCTCAACGCCCTGCTATGCCCGGTGCACCTGCTGCATCAGTCGCACCGCCAACTCCTGTTCCCATGCAAAAAACGGAGGTGGTGTCGCCCGCAATACCCTTTATGGATACGCCCTTGACGCCAACACCCAAGAAATCTACAGAACCTATAGGTATTTCTTACGCCGCTAATGGACAGTCACCTGCGCCAACTGTACCTTCATTTCCTGCCGAGGATAATCGCGGCTTATCACAAACGACCACTCCTACCGTACCAGTGCCAACAATGGCTACGATGATAAGTAAACGTGAGAGCCGTGATGGGTCGATTATGCAGGTTGGTGATGAGGATATCGCTATTTTTGAGCAGTTGCGGCATCAACTCTTGATCTGGCTACGGGTCGAGGCTATTCATATGGGATTAGAGATAACAGATCAAAGTCCACCGCAGTTATTGGAATTGCTACGCCAGCAAGAGAAGTATGATGAGACACGTTTACAGGTCGTTTCCACATTGTTGAATCTTGCAAATCAAGTAATCAAGAATGGTTGTGTTAGCGTACTTGATTACAAGCAAGCACTCATGTTCCATCTTATGCACACGCGACGTTAACTGTTCTGTATGCTATAATTGTTACCTCAAGAAGAAATGATAGCGTTGTCCTACGACCATGTTATCTAGTTCCACTTGTTTGAAGTTTATGTGACATACTTTTGCTCTATAAAAGAAAGAAAGGATGTATGTGTGCAATGTCAAAAGGGAGAAATGATTCTGCTGAACGCATGAGCGATCTCTTCGCCCTCATTCGCACACGACGCCAAAGCGGTCTATTAAGTATAGAACGTTACGAAAATGGGCGTTTTGAAGAAGGCGAAATATCTTTTCAAAAAGGCCAACCTGTTGATGCACATGTAGGCAATAGAGGAGGGCAAGATGCCATCTCCTGGCTACTTATGTGGCGTCAGGTGTATTTCTTATTTACCCCTGACTCCCTAGCATCTACCAACATAGTACCTCCTGCATCTCCACAACCGCCTGTGCAAACTACAAGACCATTGTCACCACTTCCACCAGAGCGTCCACAATCCAACGCAAACATACACCCATTGTCTCTTGCACCCCCAACCTCCAATGCCAAAAGTGCTTTTTATAACCGTGTACCGCGAAAACTTGTACACGAGCAAAACATTATGGAGCTTCCCTTAACACGTCCACAGCGTTCCCTCTATTTGCTTATTGATGGTCATAGGACTGTTGCTGACTTGATACGTTTCACCAATAAAGATGTGCAGGAGGTGTACCACCTTCTCACAGAGCTTCAATCGCGTGGCTTGATTCTTGTATAATCGAGAGCTACTACGCCGTCGATGAGGCTGTTGTCGTAATAGCAGGCAACAAATCTTGTAGTTGCGCCAGCCAGTTTTGCCCGAACAGACGTTTGGGAATACGTATCACCCCTTGCTGAACACGCGCCTCATTGCGGAAACGTCGATAGAGCAGGATGCGATTTGGGACAACGGTTCTTTTCACCGTGAGAATAAATTCATTGTCTTTCATGGCAATAGATTCAAAGCCGAGGTGCGATGCCTCGACCTTCAAGCGCACCATCGTTAGCAAGTTTTGTACAGGGAGTGGCGGCGTGCCAAAACGGTCATTCATCTCCGCCGTCATCGCCTCAACCTGTTCCGGTGTACTGAGGTGGGCAAGCCGCTGATAGAAATTGACCTTGAGTGTGCGATCCCCAATGTAATCATCTGGTAAGAATGCATCCAGTTGAAGATCTACTGTGGCACTTACTGTGGCAAGTTCACTTTGTTTTCCTTGCATCTCTTGTACGGACTCTGCCAGCAGTTTGCAATAGAGGTCAAAGCCCACTGAGTTCATTGAACCTGATTGTTCTGCACCGAGAAGATTACCAGCACCACGAATTTCCAGGTCTTTCATCGCGATACGGAAGCCTGCACCCAGTTCTGTTGCCTCAAAGATGGCACGTAGACGCTTCTCTTGTATCTGCGTTAATCGGGCATCTTTCCCATAAAAAAAGTAGGCATAGGCTTGTTGTGTTGCACGTCCCACTCGACCACGCAACTGATATAACTGCGAAAGGCCAAAGAAGGCGGCATTGTTGACAATAATCGTATTGGCGTTGGGAATATCGAGGCCGTTTTCAATGATAGTCGTCGAAACCAGCACATCGTATTCCCCATTGGAAAAGTCGATCATGACATGTTCCAACTGGTCCTCATTCATCTGCCCGTGTCCTACAACGATGCGTGCTTCTGGAATAAGCCTTTGTAATTTCTGTGCAATGATCTGAATGCCCTGAACGCGATTATGCACAAAAAAGACCTGTCCACCACGATCAATCTCGCGTAGAATAGACTCGCGTATCAATGCCTCGTCGTATTCGCGAATGACAGTACGAATTGGGAGACGTTCCTGGGGTGGTGTCTCGATAACGCTCATGTCGCGCAAATTGACCAGTGCCATATGCATTGTACGCGGAATCGGTGTTGCCGTCATGGTAAGTACGTCGATTTCGCTGCGTAACTGTTTGAGTCGCTCTTTATGAACTACGCCAAAACGTTGCTCTTCGTCAACAATCAGCAGCCCTAAGTTGAAGAAAACGACATCTTTTTGAAGCAGACGGTGCGTCCCGATGACGACATCGACCTTCCCAAAGGCGAGGTCTTCCAAGACCTGCTTCTGCTCTTTCTCGGAGCGGAAGCGGCTCAGCAACTCGACACGTACTGGATATGCCTTGAGTCGCTCACGAAAGGTATTGTAGTGTTGCAACGCAAGTATCGTTGTTGGTACAAGAATGGCGACCTGTCGCTGATCTAGGACAGCCTTAAATGCGGCACGCAATGCCACCTCTGTTTTGCCATAGCCAACATCACCGCACACAAGACGGTCCATCGGTCGAGGCCGTTCCATATCAGCCTTGACCTCTTCGATGGCTCTTTCCTGATCGGGCGTTTCCGCGTAGGGAAAGGCATCTTCGAGTTCTTGTAGCCACGGTTGCTCGGAATCGGGTGGAAACGCATGCCCCGGTGCAGCCTCACGCACACTATAGAGGCGCAACAGATCACGAGCGATATCTTGTACATTCTCTTTAGCCTTCGATTTGGCCCGTGTCCACTCGGTTGTGCCGAGCTTACTTAGAGCAGGTACTGACTCACCCATACCAATATAGCGTGTGACGCGATCAAGCTGATCGGTTGGAATATACAAACGGTCGGTCCCTGCATAGTGAATGAGCAGGTATTCGCGTTCGACTCCCGTCATATGCATTTTTACTAAGCCCTCGAAGCGGCCAATGCCATGCTCTTGATGCACAATATAATCGCCAGGGTTGACCTCGGCAAGAAACGAAGCTGGTGTGATAGGATTGCGACGTTGAGCGTTGCGTCGCTTCGACCAGCCAAATATCTCTGTATCTGTATAGAGAGAGAGCGCGAGGGCGTGTGATTGCCAGCCTTCCATCAACTGACCCTGGATAAGCACTAATGTTCCCGCATCTGGCAACTGTAGTATGTTTGTACCTGCTCCAACATGAATAGACCGCTCACCAAGTATGCTTTCGTCGCTCAACACCTCTGCCATACGACGCGCCTGGGCTGTGACGATAATTACACGTTCGCGATTATCAAGAGCTTTACGACAGTCCTGCACAAACGCACGCAACCGTCCACCGCAGGAATTTGCACTACTGAACGTCGGCATGAGATGGTCAGTGCCGCCATGTTGCTGTGCGTCGAAATCCCCCTCGGCGGCAGAAAGAGCGTCGGCGAATTGTAACTGCCGACGTTGTTGTATCTGTGGCTCTAGCTGGTTCCAGCTTACATACGCATCTCGTAGACGGGTAGGATTTTCATGCTCCTGCTCCATACGCTCTTTCATCTCATGCGCCTGATCGTCAAGTTCTCGAATACGATTTTGTGCGTTGGTGGGATTGTTGAAGATGAGCAGCGCATTACGCGAGAGATAATCAAGGACAGTTGCCTTGTTGTGTAGATAGGGCAGATAAAAAGCGATATCGTCGAACGAATGTTTCTGGCGTAGTTCCTCTAAATTTTGTTGCCAGCATGTCTCGGCGTCGCGGTGTAGCATAGAGCTATCTAGCTCTGATAACGCCTGCGCTGCCTCTGGTCCTCGCGTCGGTAGTGCCTCGCGTGCAGGACCGATGATACAGGTTGAAACAGGGTTGAGTGAACGTTGCGTCTCTTGATCGAATGTACGGAGCGACTCAACCTCGTCACCGAAAAACTCCACACGAATTGGACGTGGTAGTGTCGGTGGAAAGAGATCGACAATGCCACCACGATGGCTGAACTGCCCCGGCTCCTCTACCTCTGCGACAGGTGTGTAGCCAAGATTGTACAGATGCTCTAACATCATCGACAGGTCTACCTCTTGCGACGTTTGGAGTGTGAAAAGACTACTTGCCAGTTCCTGTGGTGGAATGACAAGTTGTGTCAGTACGCGTGCTGAACAGACAACAAGCGGTGTACGATCCTTTTGTACCAGTGCAATAAGTGCCTGCATGCGCCCCTGCATCGTTGCTGCGTTACTAATCATACGCTCATAGGGCAGCGCGTCACGGTCGGGGAGCAAGAGAACATCATCAGGGGTGGGCACAAACTGCTTGAGTGTCTCTACCGTCTGTCTGGCCTGTTCCTCATCACTGACGACAAGCAATATCGTTTGTTTCAACGTCTGAGCAAGTGCCGCTACAACATATGGATGGGCTGCTTCATTGATACCTGTTAAGGCAGGCAAACCCTCTGCATTGCGAATCTGCTCTACCAATCGTCTATATTCTGGTCGCTGTGTCAGCAACGCGAGTAGTCCCTGTAGGGTCACATCTTCCTCCAACAAACACAATAGCATATGCCCCTATACTTCTTAGCTATAGGGGTGCGGAATCGTCTTATTTAGTATATCGCCTTCGTAATCATACCGTATTTACACGTCTCGTGCAATATATAGTACAAATATGTTTCACTCTACTGAAAGAAAAGCAATTGCAGCAATGCCTAATAGAAGCCCAATGACCTGATAAGCCGTCGTCTTTTCATGATACACGAACACGCCGATAAGCACGGCTCCAATACCAGACAAGACTGAAAATAATACTGCCCCTTTGCTTAGCTCGGCACCCGTTCGTAGGCTTATGAGCCATGCAGTATTGGCGGCGATAAAGCCAATAATCGAGAGTATCGCAAACACATATTTTCCACTTACCGCAAACTGTTTTGCCAGTATATCAGCAACAAGCTCAAAAACAACAAGCACTAAAAGATAATAAAGCCACTTCGGGGGCAACATAAAAAACCTTTCTACGGTGTTATTTTTCCTCTATTGGAACCGCTACAGTAACGACTCGTTGCTTTACGGGCGTAGAAAGCACCATTGAGGTGGTAAGCTGACCATGTACCGCGAGTTGATCGAGCAACCTCTCCAAATGTTCAACCGAGGAGGCCATGATCTTCATGATGAGCGAATCGCTGCCTGTCACACGGGCGCATTCCAGTACCTCTGGCGTGTTTTCAATAGAGGCGGTAACACGCGTACAGCGTTCGCCAGATAGGGGTGTCACACGAATAATAGCTGTGATGGGATAGCCTATCTTCGCTCGGTTAATCTCTGCATGGTAGCCAGTGATAATACCTGCGTCTTCCAGCCTGCGTACACGTTCTGCAACGGCTGGCGCAGAGAGGCCAATGCGTTGTCCAAGCTCGGTGTAGGAGAGACGTGCATCTTGTTGTAATTCCTGTAAAAGTTGACAGCCAGTGGGGTCCAAAAGCTTCTCGATTTCTAAAGTCATAACCCATTTCCTCTTTGCTATTGTAACCTATTTTGAAATATACCTTTCTTTTCCCCTTCATTATAGCACATATACTGAGTATACTTTAACTATGCGAACCAACAATAAATACATGTATGGCTCACAGTGAAAGAAACTGAAACGGCAAGGAGACCCAGACCATGTTGACTCTTATTATCGTACTTGCATTGTTTATTGTCTTGGATGTAGCAGCCCTACGTTGGGGTGTCGATAGTACAGAAGCCTTTACCAGCGCCGAGTGGGAGCGTAGATTGAACTGGATGTATTAGTCACGAAACATTGTACGTAGTCCCTCTATCCCCTGTGCGGTAAACGCCTCGTCCTCACTATAGGAGCCGTAGAGCAACAGTGAGTAGGGGCTGTAGCACAGATAAAAATCCATGCGCTGCCAGAACCCCGTGTCTATGGGATGCTGGTAGCGCATGAGTATTTGTTCCGTAAACTGTATCCCATGTGTCCAATAAAGTCCCACGAAATCAATAGCAGGATCGCCAATTGTTACATCGCCCCAATCAATGACACCTGTAAGCACACCATGTTCGGAATCGCAAAAAATATGCTCACACGCTAGGTCGCGGTGAATAAGTTTAGGTTGAAATGTGAAGATAGCTGAATTATCCAGGAAACTCTCCCATAGTTGCTCAGATTTTGTACGTAACCTTACGTCAAGCAGAGGAAAGACACGCTTCTGTAAGTCTATGTAACGCTCCCGATAAATTTCTCGCCACAACGCAGGTGTATGTTCCTCTACACCAAGCTGTATTGCCTGAGCAACTGGAAAACCATGTAGTTTATTGAGGAATGTCGCCAGATGTGGTACGAGAGGTGTAAGCTGTTCACGCGTGATGCGCGGGTCGTCTAATGCCAAGCCGCCAATCATACGATAGCCTCCGAATGTATATGGGTAGTTGGCATTGCTACGCCCGATAAACTCAAAGTGTGGGATCGGTGTCGAAAGAGTAGGCTCCAATACAGGTAGCAGACGTATTTCTCTGGCAAGCGGCTCTATCACATCGTCGCGCATGGGAAAGCGGAAGATGAACTCATCGTTGATAACCAGTACAACGCTATCCCAGCCTTTTGTAATTGGCTTCACTGTCTCGATTGTAAACTGCGGAAAGTTCTGTTTTATGAGTGTCGTGTAGGTGCTGATATCCAAACGTAATCATTCCTTATTCTTTAAGTGCAACTGGAGAAGGCACTTTACTCAGCATGTCTAATATTTCCTGAGATGGTTGTGCTAGTTGTAATGTCTTACAAAGCCATATCACACGATCAAGACGGGCTTGTACGTTGAGTTCATGATCGCAGTTGTCGTACCAACCAATCTGTTTTGGCTCACTCGCTAATTCAAAATAGCGTTGTCCCTCTTCTACTGAAACAAAACTGTCAGCTTGAGCAAACTGAAAAAAGAGATGCGAAGGTGCCGCATGACCTATGTAGTGAAAGGCATCAAGTGGAGCCATAGCTGTTAGATAAGCATCAAACTCTTCTTTCGACACCGTAGTACGCTCTTGCACTATCGCAGAATTTGTTGTAGTTCTCATTATTTCTGAAAGAGCATACCAACCTGCCATCAAAACATATGCCTTAACCCTGTGTTCAGCAGCAGCGATTGGACCTCCAAAGGTTGCGCTATAGCTATGACCAATGTATCCAAGCTTCTCAGGGGTAAGCAAGAATTGTTCTTGCAGCAAATCGACCCCACGACGTACATCTACAATCCATTGTAATTCGGCCTGTGGCGGTTCCTCTAGTTTTGGCTCATATTCTGCAGGACGCCGATAGGGAGCATCAAGACAGAGCGAGACAAAGCCAAGACGCGCTAAGATTATGGCTTCGTCTACAAACTCATCGCGGTTTCCCTCGCCCCAGTGTCCAAAAATAAGACCCGCCATTGGTGCTTGCTGTAAGGGAAAAATCAGGTAGGCAGAAACCTTTCCACCATGAGGGCTAGCATAGCTGATATCTTGAATAGCAACTCCGTCTGTTATTCTCTCTGAAAGTGTTGTATATGTGATTGGCTCTTTTGAGTTGTAGGCAAAATAAGACTGATCGAGCATAAACTTTCCTTTCTAACTATACACATTCACTCCATGATTATATCCCCTCATTTCCCACACGGTGGCCCCCTACGAATCCGCTCCCGAAATTCCGCTAATTCCCAACCCAGCCCCTCCTCTAACCACCATGTTGCTCCTGCCTCTTGAAATGGGTACACCATGTCTATTCCCTGTTGACGGTCAAGCGGCGTCTCTCCGCTCATAACGATGTCGAATGGCGTATCCAGAGTTCGCTGTTCCTGTACATAGGTAATACAGGCGCGAAAATCATCGAGCGTGAGCCACTTCCCCTTCTCTACGTTGATCGACTTGAGTGCCATGCCATCCCATTTTGCGGCACGGCGGAAAGGTGCGTGCTTAGGCCAACCACCAGCAACCCAGAGAGGAATGCGAAGCGACTGCATTGGTTTGGAGAGAAGAGACACCTACGCTTTGTGCGAGTGGCTAAAAGAGGGAGAACTGTCGTACACTTCTGTTTGTACTAATCAAAAACAAACAAGGAGTGTACGACCAATGCTGGACAAAGCCACTGTTCTCACTACCATTTTTACCA